>Ga0209045_1000493_pt1 | contig 46364 bp, 55 predicted proteins | sample SaaInlLV_10m_DNA_4_FD_184664 | JGI IMG/M metagenome (GOLD analysis project Ga0209045, IMG submission 184664) | Marine microbial communities from expanding oxygen minimum zones in the Saanich Inlet - Saanich Inlet SI072_LV_200m_DNA (SPAdes) (version 2) | ecosystem: Environmental > Aquatic >...
TTTGAGGGTGGCCAATGCGAATTGCCGTGGCAATGGTTTCTGGATCGTCAATCATCTCACCTTTAACAAATGGTGCGGCACCTGCTGCTTGATAGCCTACCATTGTTGGCGTAGTGTTAGCCTTGCCGTCTTCATGGTATTCTTTGTAACCCATCCAATGTGCAGAAATATTACCCGCATTACCTACTGGTAGGCAATGGTAATCTGGCGCATCACCAAGCTCTTCAATAATTTCAAAAGAAGCAGTTTTTTGACCTTGTAAACGGAATGGGTTGATTGAGTTAACAATAGACACTGGTGCGTGATCCGCTACTTCTTTAACTAAGCGCATGCCATCATCAAAGTTACCTTTGATTTGAATAATAACTGCACCATGAATCATGGCTTGAGCTAATTTACCTAAAGCGATTTTTCCTTCAGGGATTAAAACAAAAGCCTTGATACCGGCACGCGCTGCATAAGCTGCAGCAGAAGCAGAAGTATTACCTGTTGAAGCGCAAATAATGGCTTTAGAACCTGACTCTACTGCTTTTGTTACGGCCATGGTCATACCGCGATCTTTAAATGATCCTGTTGGATTTAAGCCTTCGTATTTAATATAAATGTCTACATCTTTACCTAATAAAGCGGGAATATTTTCTAGACGAATTAACGGCGTGTTACCTTCGCCCAAGCTGATTAAACGAGTTGAGTCATCAACGGGTAGTCTGTCTTTGTAGTTTTCAATTAGGCCTGTGTATCTCATAGTATTTTTTAATCCTTGATGTTAATCTAGTGTTTCTACATGAATGATTTTAACAGTTTCTTGGATAAAATCATTTTTTTGAATCTCTTCAACAGCCGCATTGATCTCACCTGTTTTTACTTGATTGGTGATAATGGCAATATGGGCATTGTTTTGTGCGTCAATTTGTTTTTGAACAACTGCTTCTACACTGATATTGTGATTAGCAAAAATTGCGGTAATATCAGCCAGTACACCAGGCTTATCAGTGGCTAATAAACGCAAGTAAAAAATACTCTCAATATCATTCACTGCTTGATGAGGCATTGCTTCAAAAGATTGCCAACCAAGAATGTCATCACTAACAGTACCTTTAATAATATCGACCAAATCAGCAATCACGGCACTGGCAGTGGCTTCATCGCCCGCACCCGCGCCATAGTAAAGGGTTGGGCCTACTGCATTGCCTTTGACTAATACGGCATTCATCACGCCATCAACATTAGCCAATAGGCGTGTTTTTGGAATGAGTGTAGGGTGTACACGCATTTGAATTTTTCCATCAATTTGCTTAGCAATACCCAAGTGTTTAATTGAATACCCAAGCTCAGTGGCAAAGGTGACATCTTCACCTTCGATTTTACTAATGCCTTCGGTAGAAACTTTGTCAAACTGTAGTTCACAACCAAAAGCAATTGAAGCCAGAATAGCTAACTTATGCGCCGCATCTATGCCTTCAACATCAAAAGTTGGATCAGCTTCTGCGTAACCAAGCGCTTGTGCCTCTTTAAGAACATCGGCAAAATCTCTGCCTTTGTCACGCATTTCAGTCAGAATAAAGTTACCAGTGCCGTTAATAATGCCGGCTACCATTTCAACCTTATTGGCACTTAAGCCTTGCTCTAATGATTTTAAAATCGGGATACCACCCGCAACTGCGGCTTCAAATAACAAATGAACTTTGTTGTTTTTTGCAAGCGCTAGCAGCTCGTTACCATGGGTTGCAATCAGTGCTTTGTTGGCAGTGATAACATGTTTTCCATTGGTAATCGCAGCTTCAACCAGTTCTTTAGCTAAACCCGTGCCACCCATTAACTCTAAAACAACATCGATGTCAGCATTGTTTACAATCGAAAAAGGGTCTTGAGTTAGCTCAAGATTATCAGTTGGGCAAATGCGTGATTGGTTAATGTCTCTAACAGCTGCATGCGTGACTTTAATGCTCGCACCACTACGACGAGAAATCTCATTTTGATTTTTGTTAAGAACGTTTACAACGCCACCACCAACGGTGCCTAAGCCTAGTATTCCAATATTCACGCGTGTTAAATCCTGTCTATGAATGATAAAGGTTTAAATTATACCAATAGGGTCTTGATATAAGGTGGCTTATCCACCTATTTACAAGATTTTATTGGTTAAGTGTAATAGCCACACATTTGAGTGGGCGAGAGTACTGTGATGGGATTTTGTGTTGGTTGTTAAACAGTACTGGTGCTAAAGATTTGAGCATGTCTTCATAAATCATTTTTTTGAACTCGATCACTTCTTCGATTGGGTGCCAGTAATCTACCCACTCCCAGTCATCAAACTCGATATCCGAGTGAGTATCGAGTTTGATATTACTTTCATCACTGGTGAGTTTTAGTAAAAACCAAACTTGCTTTTGTCCAACACAAATTGGCTTTTGTTTGCGCCTGATGTGATAGTCGGGCAGATCATAGCGCAACCATTTTGGGGTTTTTGCCATTACCTCAACATGCTCTGGAGAGAGGCCTATTTCTTCGTCGAGCTCTCGAAATAAAGCCTCGAGTTCACTCTCGCCTTTGTCAATACCACCTTGTGGTAGCTGCCAAGCTTCTTGTTGGTAACGTTTGGCTAAGAGGATTTGTTGTTTGTCATTAGTAATGACGATACCAACATTGGCTCTGTAGCCTTCAGAGTCTATCATGTTATTGAATTTTTATCGATCTAGTCGTCGCCAGAAAACGCACCTAGAATATGTAAAAGGCTTGTAAACATGTTGTGTAATGCCAAGTACAAACCAACCGTAGCTACGATATAGTTAGTTTCGCCACCATTGATAATAGATGACATTTGACTCAACATGTAAGCACCCATGATCAACACAACTGCGAATGACATGAACAGGCTAAAACCCGATGATTCAATAAAGAAGAAATTAATAATTGATAAAACAATAATTCCAATCATGGCAAAAAAGATCATGCCATTTAAAAAGCTAAAGTCTTTTTTTGTATTTTGCGCATAAAAACTAATGGCAAAAAATGAAACACCTGTACCGGTTAAGGCTTGAAATACTAAGTCTGCACCATTTGGCATGGCTAAGTAATGAGTCAGCATAGGGCCAATTGAATAACCAAGTAAGCCAGCAATAGCAAAAGCGGTTAATATGCCATTATTACTGTTTTGCGTTTTAGGAAGAACAAACCAAATAACCGCAATAGCAGTGATTGAGCTGACTATCGCTGAGCCAAAACCAGCGCCTGAAGCAATCGAAAACCATGAGGCTAAGCCACCAAACACCAGTGTGTAAGATAGTAGTTTCATGGTATCTGATAAAACTTTGTTTTTAACTTTGATGTTGCCAATGGCAGTTGTTGTTGAAAATGTGCTCATGATTTATTCCTATAAATTAAAAGTGTAAAATACTACTATTTTATACCGAAAATTAAATAAAAGCATGAAACTGGTTTTAGGTCTTGGTGATACAGGTTTATCGATTGCTCGCTTCTTGTCAAAGCAAAGTATTGCTTACAGGATAGCCGATAGTCGTCCTCAACCCCCGTCTTTGTCTGATTATTTGGCAGGGTCTTTCGGCTCAGAACCTGTACTAGGTGATTGGTCGCAAGATTTATTAACTGATATTGATGAAGTGTTTATCAGCCCTGGTATTGCACAAACACAAGCAATTGTTGTGTGGGCGAGAGAGAAGGGTATACCAGTTATTAGCGATATTGAGTTATTTTCACGCTATGCTGCAGCGCCAATTATTGGCATTACTGGCTCAAATGGCAAATCAACCGTTACTCAGCTATTAGGCGAAATGATCGCCAATGAAGGTAAACAAGTGGCCATTGGTGGCAATATTGGCAAACCCGCACTCGAGTGTCTGAGTGATGAGGTTGAATATTATGTGTTGGAGCTTTCTAGTTATCAGCTGGATTACACTCAGAATTTAAATCTGTTGACGGGCGTGGTGCTTAATATCACCCCAGACCACCTTGATCGATACAGCAGTTTTGCAGAATATACCGATTCAAAGCTTGGTTTGTACAAACACTGTCAGCATTTGGTGGTGAATATTGATGAATCATTAGTCCCTCAAAAAAAATCAGCCAAGCATTTTGGTGTAAATATGCCAAAGCAGCCTACCGATTTTGGTACGGTAACTTGCCATGGTAGTTGTTACTTTTTAAAGGGTGATGATGTATTGCTGTATGTGGGTGATATGCAACTCATTGGTGAACACAATGTGACTAATGTATTGGCCGCACTTGCTTTAGGTGATCAGATTGGGCTGAATGCAGATTCGATGGTTGAGAGTATTAAAGCTTTTAAAGGTCTTGAGCACCGCCTTGAATGGGTAGTAAAGAAACAGGGCGTTGATTATTACAATGATTCAAAAGCCACTAATGTTGTTTCTACTATTAAGGCCTTGAATGCGCTTATTGATCGACATGAGAATATTGTACTCATTGCTGGTGGCATTGCTAAACAAGAAGATTACTCGCCTTTGTTTGAATTAATTGATAAAGATGTGGTTGGCGTAGTGTTGATCGGGCAAAGTGCACAAACGCTTGGCGAAGGTATTAAGAAATCAACAGTGAGCTATGCTGATTCAATGGATGAAGCGGTTAGCTTGGCGGCTAATATGTTAAATGACGGAGTGGTATTGCTATCGCCAGCTTGTGCGAGTTTTGATATGTTTGATAATTTCGAAGTGCGAGGTAATGCGTTCAAGAAGACTGTTCTTGGATAAAGCTCATCGCAGCTTCAACGTCGCTTTTTTCTAAAAATAATGCATTTTCTTCACCATTTAACCAAGTGCTTTGGCGTTTACACAGTTGGCGTGTGGCGATAATAGCTAGCTCAATCATGGCGTCTTGATTAATGTCTCCATTTAAGTGTTGCCAAGCTTGTCGATAACCCACACAACGAATAGAGGGCAAGTCCTCGTGTAGATTTGGGTTTTGTTTTAGTTGCTCAACCTCGGCCAAAAACCCATCATCCATCATTGATAAAAAACGTGCCTCGATCCGTTGGTGTAGTTCATTGCGTGAAGGCATGAGGATGATTTTTTTAATAGGGCGGTTCAACCCTTGCTGTTTATTACCTTGCAAATCACTTAGGGTTTTTCCACTAATATCAAACACTTCTAACGCACGTGTAACGCGCTGAGCATCATTTGGGTGGAGGCGTTCAGCTGCCTTTGGGTCGATTTTCTTTAAGTCATCGTGTAATGCGGCAGAGCCTTTTTCTTTTAACAATCGGTTAAATTTCTTTCTTGATTCGGTGGTTGACTTTGGCAAATCAGATAGGCCGTGTTCAAGTGCATGAAAGTAAAATGAGGTGCCACCCACCAAGATTGGGGTCTCGCCATTGTCAAAAGCCAGCTGTATTTGTGCTTTGGCATCTTTGGCAAAATCATGGGCTGAATAAGCTTCTTCTGGTTCGCAAATATCAATTAAGTGATGAGGGTATTTTTCCAAGGTATTGGAATCTGGTTTGGCAGAGCCGATGTTCATGCCTTTGTAGATGAGCGCAGAATCTACACTGATTAATCTGGCTTTAAATTTATGACTAAGCTCAATAGCCAAATCAGTTTTTCCTGAAGCGGTAGGGCCCATTAAGAATACAACGGTTTTGTCTGCTGATTGTGTCATAAAGGCTTTAAATTACTAAGCATTAAGAGATATAACCTATATTATAATGTCGGCTACTTAAATTTATTAGATTAAACGCATGTTTACAATTGAAAATCAAGCGACTGGAAAGTTTTTTAGAACCGATGGTGATAGTGCTATTCTGGATGACGCGCTAATCCATGGGTTAAATTTTCCTTACGGTTGTCAAAAAGGTTTTTGTGGTAAATGCAAGGCTATTATTACCGAAGGCGAGGTAGATTACGAAGGTGATATACCGAATGGCATCACCCCAGAAGAAGTTGCTGATGGCATGGCGTTATTGTGCCAGTGTAGGGCTAAATCTGATGTGTCACTTGTGGTGGACGAGTTGGACAGTGTCGCTGATATTGAAGTGAGAAACCTGCCATGTAAGGTAGAAAGCATCAATCGTTTAAATCATGATGTCACTCAAATATTTTTAAAAATTCCGGGTTCTGAATCGTTGCAATATTTGGCAGGTCAATATATTGATTTAATTCATCCTAATTTTGAACCGCGTGCTTTTTCAATTGCAAACGCGCCAACAAACTCAAGTTTGATTGAATTACACGTACGTCAAATAGAAAATGGAAAATTTACTAATTTTGTTTTCAATGGGTTGGAAGAAAAATCGTTACTTCGAATTGAAGGTCCAAAGGGTGATTTCTTCTTTAGAGAAGACAGTAAAAAACCAGTTATTTTAGTAGCAGGTGGTACGGGATTAGGGCCTATTAAGTCAATTATTGAACATGCAATTGCCACTAAGTTAAATCGTAAAATCTACCTATATTGGGGTGTGAGAGACGAAGTTGATCTATACATGGACTTACCAAAACAGTGGGCGGCTGAATATGATAATATTCATTTTGTTCCAGTTTTGTCTGAGCCTAATAATGCATGGCAAGGTAGGACAGGATTTGTACATGAGAGTGTTTTAAAAGATTTTGACGATCTTACTGGTTATGAAATTTATGCCTGCGGACCGCCAGAGATGGTTAAGTCAGCTGCCAATACTTTTGTAGATCAAGGCATGATTAAAGACAACTTCTTTTCAGATGCTTTCGTGTTTGCCTTTACCGGAAAAAAATAATGAGCGACATGCAACAGCATTTAACCGAACAATTAGAAACCTCACTCAATCCAACACATTTGGAAGTGGTTAATGAATCGGGCAATCATTCTGGCTCTGCAACAGAGTCACATTTTAAATTGATCGTAGTGAGTCATTATTTTTCTGATCTTAAGTTGATTGATCGTCACCGTTTTATTAATCAACTTTTTAAAGAAGAGCTTGGTCATATTCATGCATTGGCAATGCATACTTACACCCCAGACGAATGGGCCATGAAAAATGGTGCGCCAGCTTCTCCTCAATGTTCAAGTAAAACAAAACACTAGCCTTGTTTAAACGATTTTTATATCTATCTTTTTTATTTTTAAGCGCTTGCGCTTCACAAGGTGATATCAATGTTTCGAAAAACATTGATAGTAAGCATGCTTTAAAGGTAAATCCTAATTCCGTAGTTAGTCCAGCTGCAGTTGTTAAGCCTAATGTTATTGTTGAAAAAGATTTGTGGCAATATATTTCTAACCGTCACACACTTAAGGCAAGAAGCCAGAAAGACTTGTTTTGGCATATTGATTGGTTTAAGAAAAACCCTGATTATCTAACGCGTGTTACCAAGCGTGCTAAACCTTATTTGCACTTAGTAACCAAAGAAGTAGAAAAAGCAGGTTTACCGATAGAGATTGCCCTATTGCCTATTGTTGAATCGGCTTATTATCCGTTTTCTTACTCGCACGGTACTGCCTCTGGTCTTTGGCAGTTTATCCCTTCCACTGGCAAGCTTTATGGCTTAAAAGATAATTGGTGGTATGACGGCAGGCGTGATGTTTTAGCATCAACCAAGGCGGCAGTTAAGTATTTAAAAAATCTGACTAAACTTTTTAAAGGTGATTATTTGCTGGCCATTGCTGCTTATAATTCTGGCCCAGGCCGCGTACAAAAAGCAGTACGTAAAAATAAACGACTGGGTAAAAAAGCTGATTTCTGGCATTTGGATTTACCAGCCGAAACCAGGGGTTATGTGCCTAGATTGTTAGCAGTTGCCGAGCTAATTAAGCATCCTGAAAAATACGGACAAACCATTACACCAGTGAGTAATGCTGCACAATTGCAAGTGGTAAAACTAGACTCTCAGTTTGATCTGGCCATGATTTCACAGTGGGCTGATCTTAGTCTGGATGAGATTTATTCGCTCAACCCTGGGCTTAAGCGCTGGGCTACGCCGAGCAACCTACCTTATAGACTTCTATTGCCGATTGACAACATTGATATGTTTGAAAAAAATCTGAGTGCACAGCCAAAGAGTGCGCGAGTTAGATGGCTACGTCATCAAGTGAAATCGGGCGAGAGTTTAAGTTATTTGGCTAATAAGTATAAGACTACTTTAAGCCAAATTAAAAGTGCAAATAGCCTTAAAGATAATTTAATTAAAGTTGGTGACCATCTAATTATGCCTGTTGCACAGCGTGGTGAAAACGACTATACACTTTCTGAAAATGAACGAGAAAAACGACGATTAAACGCCAAGAAAACAGGGGTTAAAGTTGTGCATACGGTCGCTAGTGGTGATAGTTTGTGGAAAATCGCCAAACAATACAAGGTTCAAATTGACAGTCTGGTTAAATGGAATCATATTACTCGATCTAAGCCTTTGGCACTTGGAAAGCAATTGGTGATTTGGCAAGCAAAACCTAGCAAAGAAAAGGATTTATCCAAAGTCACCAATGTTGGGATTGATATCAACCGAAAGGTTACTTATCGCGTTAAAAAAGGCGATAATTTGTCAAAAATTGCCAGTAAATTTAAGGTTAGTGTTGCTAACCTAAGGTTGTGGAATAAATTAGACAATAAAAAACCATTACAACCAGGGCAAAAACTAAAAATTATTGTCAATGTTATTAACTCTAAAATGAAGTAAAAATATGAATTCACTTCCCATTAATAAAATATTTCTAGCAGGCTTTGCCTTTGCACTGACGCATTGGAAAAAAATCATTGAGATTTCTATTCTGCCGGTATTGATTTCTTCGCCATTCTTAATGGTTGTGCCAGAGTTGTTAGGGCTAATGGAGCAGGTATTTAATGGTGGTAAATTAATAGAGGTTGTTTTGCCAGAAAATATGATGGCTTATTTGCTCTTGTTTTTTTATGGCTATATTACCTTGTCGATCAATATGTATCGCTTGGTGATACTCGGTGAACAATCAGTCAATGGTTTGATACCGGTTATAAAGATAAATAAAATTGTTCGATTTACCGGTTTAACATTATTTGTAGGCTTGGTAACGGTAATACCAGTGATGATTACTGGTATGCCGTTTTTACAATTGGTTGTGTATTTTTTAATTATTCCAATTACACTTAATTTTGTTGGCATTGCTATTGATCAGCCTTCTAAATATAAGTGGAATTTATCGTTCACAACACATGCAAATTTGTTTTTTTTGCAAGCTATTTTGCCGGCTTTGGTTGCTATGTTATTCGCCGCACTGGCGAATATTATTGGCTTAGGGTCAACTCTAGAATGGGTTGTTAAAGTCGTGGTATTTTATTGGACGTTGGTGACATTGGCTCTGTGCTATCAGCTGATCAATGCAACTAATAACTCAGAGAAAACCCCTTAGGGTAGCGCATATCAAACGTAACCTGCTTAACCTTTTTTGAAGGTTTAATCTTGGCGTAAGCTTTTATAAAGCGCTCTAATCGTTGCTCTTGTTGCTGATAGCCTAGAATCACTTTGATATTAGGATTAAAAGTAAGTTGGTCAATATTCGTTCGAGAAAAAGCGGTAATAACCATGTCTCCAGATAAAATTTGGTAGTCTTGGTAATCTGTGTAGAGTTTAATAATCTTTGTTTGATTTTCTTCTGATCGTGCCAAAACTGCATCTGATGGAATCATTGTCTTTGGAATAAACAATTCACCTGTAGTTGATATATAGCCTACACAGTTAGTCTTGTTTTTGGTGATGCAATTGATGTTTTCCCAGCGCATGGCAATATCTTGAGGCTCAATATCGATTTGAATTGAATTCCAAAATAGGCGCTTAACATGCGCGGCACTTACCCAAGGCTCTGTCTCTAAAACTTGTTTTATTTCGTGCAAGTTTAGCTGGTATTTGTCTTGAATAAGGGGTTGTATTTTATCTTCTAAGATTGCTTGGTCAATAGGTAGAGATCCATCAATCTCCCAACTCACTTGTGCTTTTAAAAATTCAGTAGGATCAGATTCTAAAATACGCCAAACAATAAAAGCCAACATGGCAAAAAAAGGCAGTGCTTTTGCAATTGGCAAGAGAAATTGCTTTATTGATTTTTTACGTTTGTTATAGCGAGGGTTATTTTTTTTAATCATTGAGAATTGCTATTACTAATTCGTCAAAACTAAGCCCTGATGCTTTGGCGGCCATTGGCACTAAAGAATGAGACGTCATACCAGGCACAGTGTTAATTTCTAATAAATAGGGCGTATTGTTTTTATCAAGGATAAAGTCAACTCGACCCCAAGTCTTGGCGTTCATAATATTAAAAGCATTTAGTGCGATGGACTGCAATTTTTTTTCGATCTCATCTGAGAGTCCACATGGACATAAATATTGGGTTTCATCTGAATGATATTTAGATTCATAATCGTAAAACCCATGGCCTGATTTTATTTGAATAACGGGTAATATTTCTTTATTTAGGATTGTAACGGTATATTCATCTCCTTCAATCCATTGTTCAATTAACGCTTGGCTATCATATTGCCAAGCTAATTCAAGCGCCTTGTCTAACTCATTGGCATTACCTACTTTACTGATACCAATGCTAGAACCCTCTAAAATTGGCTTTACCGCCCAAGGCAGTGGAAAGTCAATAATTGGAATGTCTTCACCAATCGTTGCCAAAACAGAGAGCGCTAAAGGTAGATTATGCTGCTCCCATATGGCTTTTGTTGTGGCTTTGTTCATGCATTGCTCGGAAGCACTTGAATTAGTGCCTGTATAAGCAATATTTCGATCTTCAAGCTGTTGTTGGATATAGCCATCCTCACCGCCACGACCATGTAAAACAATAAAAGCTTTGTTAAATTTTTTTGACCAAAGCTCATCGAGGTTATCTCCTTTCCAGTCAAACTTAAAGCACTCAATGTTTCGTTTTTTTAAAGCGTTATAGACTGCTTCGCCACTATTTAAAGAGACTTCTCGCTCAGCTGAATTACCCCCCATTAATACCGCAATCATACAATTCTCACTTCTGTTTCTAAGTTAATATCAAGCTTAGATTTTACGGTTTGTTGAATGTGTTTAATTAGATTTTCAATGTCAGTAGCTGTTGCATTTCCTTGATTGATAATAAAGTTGGCGTGTTTATCAGAAACACAAGCACCACCAATGCAAACCCCCTTGAGTTCACAGTCTTCAATCAGTTGTGCAGCGTGATGATTGGCTGGATTTTTAAAAACACTACCGCAATTAGCCTGGCCAATTGGCTGAGAGGCGTTGCGTTTTTTTAACAAAGCCCTGATATTTTGCTGTTTATCAATTTGGTTAAAAATAAAATTTGCGGCAATAAAATACTCGTTCTTATTGTTAGCAGTTACTTGTCGATAGGTAATTTTAAAATCTGTTGTGTTTCTTTTAGATATGACACCTGCAGTATTAATAGTAGTAACAGAATCAACAAACTGCCAAATTTCACTACCAAATGCACCTGCATTCATTGCTAATGCGCCACCAACACCACCTGGAATAGCACTCAAAAACTCAGCACCATGTAAGCCTTGAGATTCACAAAATCGAGAGATTTTTGCCAGTGTGGCACCTGCTTCTGCATAAATACTGTTGTCACTTACATTGAGTGCATCAAGATGCTTGAGTTTAATAACAACACCATCAAAGCCTTGATCACGAACCAGTAAATTACTACCTAGGCCTAGCATTAAAACAGGCTTATGATTGTTTTTTAAAAATTCAGATAATTCATCTAGTGTATTTGGGGTGAAAAAATCTTTTGCTTGGCCGCCCGCTCTTAATGAGCAGTGTTTACTCATCGATTCGTTATGAATCAGCATATTGAGTGGTTAGTAGCTCGACCAAAGTATGGATGTCACCAGCACCTAAGGTTAAAACAACGTCGTCATCCTTGATAACATTTGGCAAGATATCTAAAACCTCAAGGGTGTCTTTAACCACAATTGGGTCAAGTGATGAACGTTGGCGAATGCTACTGGCTAACGCGCTAGAATTAATATGTGCAATTGGTTGTTCACTGGCAGGGTAGATGTCTAACAAGACCAGTGCGTCTGCCTGAGAAAGGGCCTGAGAAAAATCATCAAACAAATCACGTGTTCGTGTGTATCGATGTGGCTGGAAAACTACCACTAGGCGTTTGTTTTTATAGGTATTTTGTAGACTTTCAAATACCGCTTTAATTTCATTGGGGTGATGACCGTAATCATCAAATAATGTCACTCGCTGGTTGTTAATTTTCAAAAAACCATGATAATCAAGTCGTCTTGCCACACCCGAGAAATCTTTTAACGCGGCTTGAATAGTTTCAACCTTAATGTCTAATTCACAAGCAATACCGATAGCAGCTAAAGTATTAAGAATATTGTGCTTTCCAATCAGGTTAAGCTCAACTGGGAATGAGCAATTATATTTTTTACACACCACTTCAAAATGCATTTGCCTTTCTTGTTGTGTGACGCTGGTTGCTTGCACATCAGCGCCTTGACTAAACCCATAGGTCACTAAAGGTCGGTGAATATCGTTAATGACATCTTGTACACCCGTGTCATCCGCACACAACACACAGGCGCCATAAAAGGGTAGGTTGGAAGTGAAACTAACAAAGGCCTCTGTTAGTTTTTGATAATCATTGTCATAAGTTCCCATATGATCTTGATCAATATTAGTGATCACACTAAGCATTGGCTGTAGATGTAGAAAAGAAGCGTCAGATTCATCTGCTTCAGCAATCAAATAGTCACTTTCACCCAGTTTTGCATTGATACCACTTGAATTTAAAATACCGCCAATAATATAAGTAGGGTCAAGTTTGGCAATATTAAGTATGTGAGTAATCAGACTGGTAACCGTGGTTTTTCCATGAGTGCCAGCTACTGCAATACCAAACCGAAAGCGCATAATATCAGCCAACATCTCAGCCCTAGGAACGGTAGGAATATTAAGCTCATGTGCTTTTATTAGCTCTGGGTTGGTTTGGTCAATTGCGCTCGAAACTACCACAGTTTGTGCATTAACAACATGATCAGCATGGTGACCTTTGTTGACTTTACAACCTAGTTTTTGTAACCTTTTAGTGACTAAATTAGAGCTGATGTCTGAGCCAGAAATTTGATAACCAAGGTTATGTAATACCTCGGCAATGCCACTCATTCCAGAGCCACCAATACCAATAAAATGAATATTTTGAATTCTAGAATTAGAGGCAGAACGGAAGTTGTTCACGCTTTTGAAACGGTGATAATACTAAAGACCTGAATGCCTTCACCCCTACCAAATGCAGTTAAACCTTCACCAGTTGTAGCGGTGATGCCAACATTAGCAATGTTAGTGTTCATTAAATGAGCAATATTGGATTTAAGCACTTCTATTTTTGGTGAAATTTTTGGCACCAAGCATTCGATTGAAATGGCAATATGCTCGATATGCCAGCCATTAAGATCATTTAGCGCTAACTTTAAGTATTCGGCACTATCGATAATTCCTTGTTGGCAGAGCGCATCAGCTTTAACACCGAGAATATTTTGTCCGGTGATTGAAGAAATAGCGTTAGTGAGAGAGTGTAGAATAACGTCAGCATCACTATTGCCACGTAGGCCTTGAGGATGGTCAAATTCAACGCCACCCAAAATAAGCGGCTTGCCATTGACACTGTCAAATGCATGAGAATCTTGCCCAAGTCCGGTTTTAATGTTCATTTAATTATTTGATTCTAAATAAAAGTTAGCCAAATCTAAATCTTCTGCTGTGGTGATTTTTAGGTTGCTTTTACTACCCTCAATCAATATAGACTCAAGTCCTAAAGCTTCAATGCTGCTAGCCTCATCAGTAATATTTAAACCATTTTTTATAATGTTATCCAGGGCTTTTGATAATACACCAAATCGATACATTTGGGGTGTTTGTGCTTGCCAAAGATTAGACCTGTCTAAGGTAGATTTAACTTGGATATTGTTTGCTTTTTTAATAGTGTCAACTACTCGAGTGGCTAGTAATCCGCCGGTTGGGTGATCTTTAAGTTGGTTGATTAAGTTGACTACATCAGTAGTTTTTACACAAGGCCTTGCTGCATCGTGAACTAACACCCAATCATTGTCTTTAGCAAAAGTTTTTAGAGAGTTTAAAGCCGATATTACCGAATGAAAGCGCTCTTTTCCGCCAGTCGCTGTCGCGAGTAATTTTGAATGATTGAAAAATTCTGATTGCTTGAAGTGAGTATCATTTTTGGCAATGGCGATAATACAACCCTTGATTTGATCAATACTCAGTAGAGATTTTAAGGTTTGGTCGAGTACACTCAAGCCATTGTTTAGCTTTAAATATTGCTTAGGGGTATCACCTCCAATACGTGAGCCAATACCACTAGCAGGTACAATCAGAAAGTGCTGGTCAGTCGACATGAAAAGACAAATAATAAAAAGATGGGTTTATTATACCCAAGGTATAGTCAAGGGTTTTGTAGCGTAATCTGGTGGTAAGTCTCACCATCTTTTATTAGCCCAAATCGATAGCGTGCTTGTGATTCTAAAATTTCCATATTAGAGGCTGTTTCTGCTTTTAGATCGGTTTTTTTTATGGTGTTTTGTTTTTTCAATGCTTGATTGACCTGTGTGTGCTGGTCAATAACAGCTTGCTTACTGGCTAAAGAAGTTGGAAATTGATTAATGAAAAAATTTTGACGTATCAAAGTAGCTAAAACCACGAGTAGAATAATAGTAATCCAATATTGATAAAAAAAGCCAAATAGATTATTTGGCTTTTTTGTAGCGCTCTTGTTAGAGCGTCTCGTTGTTTGTTTTTTCAACTTTTAAATCACTTAAGGTTTAGCCGTCAGCAAGTATTCCATCTTTTTTATCTTGAACAGCCATCAAAATACTACCACCAACAATGTAAATCATTGATGCAATAACACCAAATGCCGCAATATACTGCGCAGTGCCAGAAATAATTTCCATGTAAGAAAGTATAATTAAAGCCAGTGGCGCAACCAAAGTAACAACCAGTGTGCTTAATAGTAAGATATGGCCTTTTTTGGCGCTATTATCAACTGTTGAACTCATCTTTATCTCCCCTTTGTATTAAATAATAATTGCATTATAGCACAGCTTTTTATAAAGCCAAATTGATACACGTCAATTTTTTATTAGCCGTGTATCAGAGTGTTTATCATGCCAAGCAAGATTGTCTTTGTTAAACAACTGGTAAATAAACCCAAGCCCAACTACTGAAAATGATATTATGGCCAATACAAATCTAATAAAAGCCTGTTTGTGCGTGATATTTTTACCACTGTTTTGCTCTATTTGAAACTTCCAAGTTTTCATACCTAGTGTCTGCCTACCCTTAACCCAAGACCAAGTAAAATAGAAATAAACAGTGGTTAAATAAACACCAAATATAAGTAAATCAGTCTGTGCTTGTTTGTCAAAAAATGCAATTAATATTGCGCCGACAATAAAAAATGCCAGTGAGAAGGCTAAAAAAATATCATAAGAAATTGCCCCTAAACGACGCAACAAAGACACGTTAGATTTCATTAATTTTTCCTAGTAGTAGGTTTGGATTAACAACCGTTTGATTGAGGTAAACCCCCCAATGCAAGTGTGGACCCGTCGCACGACCAGTTTGCCCAATAGTGCCGATTGAATCACCTTGTTTAACAAATTGACCTTGTTTAACTAAATAGTTATTCATGTGAATATATACGCTGATTAAGCCCTGTCCATGATCTAAAAAGACAGCATTACCATTAAAGAAAAATTTACCCACTAAAATCACCTTTCCATCCGCAGGCGCCTTAATAGGCGTGCCTATATCACCTGCGTAGTCCAACCCAGTGTGTGGCCGGCGTGCCTCACCATTGTAAAAACGCTTAAGCCCAAAAGGGCTGGTAGTTACACCATTAACAGGGCGTATAAATAACCCGCTAGATAAGTTTTTATCAGAAAATATCTTTCTGGCACTCGACAAAATAGGGCGCTCTTTTTTGATGCGATCCATATGCGTCAAGTTGGGATTTACGTATTTTTTATTTTTGCCTTTAAGGGTAATGTATTGTTCAGTATAGGTTTGTTTTGTCACTTCAAAATCCAACAATCGAGTGGAAAAATCCTGAACTTTAATGGTTTTTTTTCCTAATTTTTCCATTAGTGGAATACCAACCAATACTTGATAGTGTTGGTCTTTAATGTGCTGTACATATAATGGAACTTTGTTGTAGGATGCCTTTGGGTTGGCATGATTTGATTCAAAATCAATCACCGCAATACCACCTGGTATTGGTGTATTTTTAACCGGAATGTTGGCCAGTACAATAGTGGGTATCAATAAAAGCAGTAAACTAAATTTTTTCAATTTTTTTAACCTGGGAATAAACTTTACCATCACTCAATCGTGTGGTCATTGCTTCGCCTATTTTAACGTCAGCAGTTGAGTGTAGTACTTGATTATCTTGAGTGGTCGAAATACTATAACCTCGCGATAGAGTGTTGAGTGGCGATAGATGATCAAGCCCCAATATATGTTGAGCGAGTTTATTTTTTTGCCAATCTAGTGTTGTGTTGATGGATTTTTCTAATCTTTCATGTAAGCCATTTAATGTATTTTTTTGCTGGACAACAAGTCGTTTAATACTTTGCTGTAGTTGCGTTTTGGCCAAATAATTTAGCTGTTGATTGTGGCTAATTTTAGCGCTGGGTGAGTGTTGCTTTAATTGCTCAAATAAAGTTGATAATTTTGATTGGTTTAAACGCAGCTTAGTTTTAACTTGATAATTAAGATGCGCATTTAAACCATCAAGCTTTTGTGAGAGTAAATTTAATTGTCTATCTGGGCTAGGCAATCTTGTACTTAGTTGATTGAGTATTGATTGATGCTGATTGAGTGTTTGTTGGCTTAATTGTGATAGGTTGCTATAAAGCTTAACCACTTTAGATAACAACTCTAATCGGTCTGGCGTTACTAGCATGGCAGCAGCACTAGGTGTTGGTGCACGCACATCGGCAACAAAGTCAGCGATAGTGGTATCAGTCTCATGACCAATAGCGCTGATAATTGGCGTTTTAGCGTCGAATATTGCTCTAGCTAGCACTTCTTCGTTAAAAGCCCATAAATCCTCTAAAGAGCCACCACCTCTCGCTACAATTAACACATCGCATCGATTTGACTGATCAGCAGCTTCAATAGCTTGAGTGAGTTTTTCTGCTGAGCCTTCACCCTGCACAACGGAATCAAATAATAAAATTTCAGCAAAGGGATAGCGCTTGTTGAGTACTTTAATAATATCGCGAATTACCGCGCCATTTGATGAAGAAATAACACCAATAGTGTCAACCTTAACTGGGAGTGGTTTTTTATGGATAGCGTCAAATAAACCCTCGTCTTTTAGTTTGTTTTTTAACTGTTCAAAGGCCAGTTGCAAGTTGCCAACACCAACGGGTTCTATATGCTGAATAATCAGCTGAAAATCACCACGTGCTTCGTACACAGTGGGTGCAGCACGCACTAGTATTTCTAGTCCATTTTCAGGGTTGAATTTAATATTACGTTGGTTGAGACGAAATAGGGCGCAGCGAATCTGCCCGCGATTATCCTTAAGTGAAAAATACCAATGCCCAGAGGCTGGGCGAGATAAATTAGAAATCTCACCTTGTAACCAGCAAGTGGGAATATTGTTTTCAATGGTTTTATTACACAGTGACAAAAAATCAGAGACTGTGTAGATTTCATCAATGTTAAACATATTAATTCTGCTTTAATAGTGCAAACACCGCACCCGTGCCGCCGTCTTTATCAGGGCAAGAGTTAAAGGCCAACACTTGCGGGTGCTGACTCAAAAAACTCACCACTTGGGTTTTTAAAATACTCATACCGTTTTCAGAGTGATAACCTTTGCCGTGAATGATTTGAATAAAAGGCTCAAACTGATGATGATGCATAAAAGCTGATAATGACTCACAAGCTTCAACAACAGTTTGACCGTGTAAATCTAAAACAGGTATAACATCAAGATTGCCTTGTTTCATTTTTTTTATAACTTTGATTGAAACCCCGCTTTGTGAATAACCAACAACCTCAGAGCCTTCAAGATTGGCATCAACGATATAACTGTATGCAGTAAATGCTGGTTTTTTTAAGGCATTATTTTTACGAGCGCCATCTTTATCTGTTGGTGCATTAGCGTCAACTGTTGATCTAAATAGCTGTTTGTCTTCGTCGTTAATTTGTTTCATACAAGCGTAAAAAAGCCCTCAAAAGAGGGCTTCATTATAGCAATGTAAACGTTTTAGTTTATAGTGCTTTAATCTGTGCGTTAAGGCGAGATTTTTTTCTAGCTGCTTGATTCTTATTCATTAAGCCTTTGCTTACTGATTGATCAATCATCTTTTGCATTGCAGCAAAACCACCTTGAGCCTCTTCTTTATTGCCAGCGTCTAATGCGTAAGCTACTTTCTTGACGAAAGTGCGAACTTTAGCGCGAATTTGTGAATTGTGTTTGTTGCGTTTAACTGCTTGTCTTGCGCGTTTTTTAGAACCTGCTGAATTAGCCATCGTATTTAAAAAGTTGAAATTAGTAAAACGCGTAATTATAAAGTCTTAAGCGTTAAAAGTCCATAGTGTTTACTAATTTAAGTGTCTTTTTCTTATTCAATAACAATTGCCAAGTTCGACCCCCTTGTGACTTCCACAAAGAAACTGCTCGAATGCCTGCTAGCAGTAGCGCTCTAATGTGATTAGCTGTGTGCTGATTAGACAAATAAACTTGCTCGCCACTGACCATGATTCTTGGATTGAGCTCGCCTAAAGTTGTTTTATAAAGCTCAGCTAAGCGTGCTAATGAATTTGAATGTCCAATTTCAAAAAAATCTTGTTTTTTGATTAGATCAATCTCACCAGATATTTGCGATAATAATGCTGGATCTTTCATTAGTTTTTTTTCAAGATTAATCAGTGCTAAAGAATAAAAAATCACATTCTGCATCGATTTACTCTTTTTTCCAAAAGCTTTGGTTAATGCACCCAGGCCGATAGAAAGCTCTTTGGGTGATGAAAATACTTCATCAACTTTGGTGCTGTTACTTATAATACTTTTCAAGCTAACCTCATTGCTTTTAGAATCACAAGTGCCAGTAGAGGCAAGCTGCTCAACCAAAGTTGTGGTTTGTAGTAGAGAGGCAAGTGCCAGTGTTTGTTGTTTTAATTTACTCATCTTTACTCATTGCCTCTGCTTTCAATAATCCCGCCACCTAGGCAAATATCATCATCATAAAAAACAATCGATTGCCCTGGGGTAATGGCGCGTTGTGGCTGGTCAAACGTTACTTTTAACTGCCCATTTTCAGCCGAACTAACAAGACAAGATTGTGACTGTTGACGGTACCGTATTTTGGCCGTGCATGCCAATGGTAATATTGGGGGATTTTCAATCCAGTGCGGATTTGATGCGTTTAAATTGTTATGATACAACAGCGTGTGATCGCCTTGTACAACTACTAATTCATTGCTCTCAATGCGTTTATCAGCCACAAACCAAGGCTCTCCTGAAGTGCTAAATCCACCGCCAATTTCCAAGCCTTTGCGTTGGCCTATGGTATAAAACGCTAAGCCTTCATGATGCTTAATAAACTGACCATCTTGATCAACAATATCACCTTGCTGCTTAGGCAAGTAGGTTTGTAAGAATTCTGAAAAATTACGCTCACCAATAAAACAAATACCGGTGGAGTCTTTTTTATCTGCCGTGACAAAACCATTTTGAGTGGCGATTCGTCTTACCTCATCTTTATTGATTTCACCGAGTGGAAATAAACTTTTCGAGAGTTGGTATTGGTTAAGCAAGTGTAAAAAATAACTTTGATCTTTGTTATTATCAAGCCCAGTTTGTAATTGGTAAACGCCACCGTCTTCATGGATTCTTGCATAATGACCTGTGGCAATTTTGTCTGCGCCTAAGGATAGAGCGTGTTCTAAAAAAACCTTAAATTTAATTTTTTGATTGCACAAAACATCAGGGTTAGGCGTTCGACCTTTTTTATGCTCTTTTAGGAAATGATCAAACACATCATCCCAATAGTCAGCTGAAAAATTAATAGTGTGAAGTTTGACACCCAGCTTATCAGCTACTTTTTGTGCATCAGATAAATCTTTCTCTGCAGTGCAAACACCGTCAGTATCGTCTTCTTCCCAGTTTTTCATAAACAAGGCTTCGACTTCATAACCTTGTTCTAAAAGCAATAGGGTGGCAACAGAGGAGTCGACACCACCCGAAAGGCCAACAATAATTTTTGTATCTTTATTAGGATTCAAATTGCTCATAAGCCAAAACAATGCACTGTACTAATTTGTGTCGAACTACATCTTTTGACTCAAAATGACAAAATGAGATTTGATCCTCGTCTGTTAGTACTTTCATAGTATGGAGCAATCCAGATTGACTTGGTCGCGCTAAGTCAATCTGGGTGATGTCACCGGTAATCACCATTTTTGAGCCGAATCCCATACGTGTTAAAAACATTTTCATTTGTTCGATGGTGGTATTTTGCGCCTCATCTAAAATGATAAAAGATTCATTCAATGTTCGACCACGCATAAAAGCTAGTGGCGCCACTTCAATTACATTTTTATCCAGTAGTTTGGTTACCTTGTCAAAGCCAAGCATCTCGTACAACGCATCGTAAATAGGGCGTAAGTAAGGGTTAACTTTCTCAGTTAAATCACCCGGTAAAAAACCTAATTTTTCACCCGCTTCAACTGCAGGCCTTACCAATACAATGCGGCGTACATCAGAGCGCTCTAAAGCTTCTACGGCACGTGCAACTGCAAGATAGGTTTTACCAGTACCTGCAGGCCCAATGCCGAAAGTACAGTCTTTGTTAGTAATAGCTTTAACGTAGTGCTGTTGATTGGCACTACGTACGTGAATTATTTTTCGTCGTGTTTTAATATTAACAGTTTGACTTGGCAAGTCATTGTGCGTTCGCGCCTTAATACACATCTCTAAATCATGAAGGCCAATAGTTTGCTTGCTTGACAACGCCAGTAAATCTTCTAATACTTTTGCAGCTAGCGCTGCACTATTACCAGTAATACTAAAGTCAGCCCCTTTATTATTAATGACAACATCAAGACTTTTAGCAATAACTTCTAAATGCTTATCTAGTGAGCCACAAATATTGGCTAATTGTTCTAGGTTTTGAACATCCAGTGTTATCTTCATGGTGTTATTTTATCATCTGCTCTGATTGGGTAAAAATTGAATTTTTGCTAATCACCCCACTTATTCAAGTGTTTTATATATAATTTATAACGATTTTTTCTAATCACCCCTAGTTTATGCAAAGGCCTCACTTAAAGGAAAAACACATGTTTAATAAAATAAAAACAACCATTTTAGCGCTTATTGCAATAACAAGCTTTAACTCAGCTTCTGCAATGGAGCATAATCACTCTATGAGTCATCAACCTACAGGTGTGGTGATACACGATCCGTGGGTTAGGTCTGCACCACCTAATGCTCCGATGTTAGGTCTATTTATGCAAATTAGCAACAATACTAATGCCACGGTTAAATTACTGTCTGCGTATGCAAAAGGCTACCAGCGCGTGGAGTTACACAGAACCACTAACCAAGATGGCCTAATGAAAATGACCAAACAAGAGTTTATGCCAATTAATGCTAATGGTGGTTTGAGCTTAAAGCCTGGAAGTTGGCATATTATGTTGATTGGACCAAATACAGTACCTAAAGAGGGTGAGGTAGTAATGATCACCCTAAAGTTTGATAATGGAACGACACAGATGGTTCATGCTGTTGTGAGAAAGGGTAAAATAATGATAGATCACAATCATCATGCGCATTAATGTCTAAAACCACTTTATTAATCACTGTTGCCTTTATTGTTTCAATAGGGGTTTCGGTGTTTTCTATCAATACTGATACTAATTATCAATCCTTAAAGAAAGAACTTAAGGTTTCTCACGTTCTGCATAATACAGATAGAAAATTACCTATTTTTTCATTAATTGATCACAATGAAAGCCCATACAATAACGCCCGTTTAAAAGACAAATGGACGCTAGTGACCTTTATTTACACACATTGCCCCGATGTATGCCCAACCATTCTAATGGATATGGTATCACTAAAAACGATATTAAAGGATAGTAGCTTACAGACTACACCTGAATTTGTTGCTATTACTTTTGACCCTAAAAGGGACACACCTAAGGTGCTTAAAACTTACATGACCTATTTTGATAAAGACTTTATGGGTGTTTCTGGTGATCAAGGTCAAATCGATCGATTGATTAAGCCATTTGGTACTTACTATGAGCGTTCAATTGAAATTGACGGGAAGACGGTTTTAATTCCTAATGGCCAAGTAATGCCAGACGGCGTAAATAGCTACTCAATCAATCACACTGCCTGGCTTTATTTGTTATCACCAGATGGTCAAATTTTTGCAGGGTTTCCAGCCCCTCACAAACCAAGAGAGATGGCAAAAGATATTAAGCTAATTATTGATAATTATTGAGAGCTCTTTGCATAAGAAAATACTTATTCTGACTATGATTGTTTCGATAGCGTTAATTGTTTTCGGATATTAGTATAAAAATTCTGTACAAGATAAAATACAGTGTCTTATTAAGGCAACAGACTGTCAAATTTCTAAAGCATCCTGCAGGATAGAAATTAGTAAAGAAAAGTTTTTAACATTAAGCGTTCTTCCTGTTGGCATTCCTCAAACTCAGCCTTTTGAGGCGGTTTATAACTAGTCAATCAGCTTCCCTATTAAAGAGTTGCCACGTGCATCGGTTATTTTAACGTTGACAATTTTCCCAATCAAAGACTCATCACCTTTAAAGTGAGTGTTACGCATGTTTTCAGTTTTACCGAATAGGTTGTCATCTTTTCTGGCTTTATTTTCAACCAAAACTTTTTGCACACTACCAATCATTGATTTTGAAATGACCTCGGTAGATTCATCGATGGTCTTTTGTACCAATGACAAACGGTCTTTTTTAATTTGCATATCCACATCATCTGGGTAACTTGCTGCTGGTGTACCAGGGCGTGCAGAATAGATAAAACTAAAGGATTTATCAAAAGTAATGTCATTAATGAGTTTCATGGTGTTGTCAAAGTCTTGATCGGTCTCGCCAGGAAATCCAATAATAAAGTCACTAGAAATTGAAATATCGGGGCGAATCTCACGCAATCGTCTGATTTTTGACTTGTATTCAAGTGCAGTATGGCCGCGCTTCATTAATGTCAAGATCTTGTCAGACCCACTTTGAATTGGTAAGTGTAAGTGTGATACTAACTCAGGTACTTCGGCATACGCCTGGATCAAACTGTCACTAAATTCAACCGGGTGAGAAGTCGTGTAACGAATGCGATCAATGCCCTCAATTTGAGCAACAATATTAATGAGTAGGGCTAGATCGGCACTCTGACCATCATCCATTAAACCTTGGTAGGCGTTAACATTTTGCCCGAGTAGATTTACCTCTCTAACACCTTGATTGGCCAAGATTTGCACTTCGTTAATCACGTCGTTAAACGGGCGTGAAACCTCTTCACCACGTGTATAAGGCACTACACAAAAAGTGCAGTATTTTGAACAACCTTCCATAATAGAAACAAAAGCAGTGACACTGTTAGTTTCTGGCTCAGGCAAATGGTCAAATTTCTCAATTTCTGGAAAAGAGATATCGATACTCACTTCTTTATCACCCAATGCATCACTGAGCATATTGGGTAATCGGTGCAATGTTTGCGGACCAAAGATCATATCTACATAAGGTGCGCGTTTTAAAATCAACTCACCTTCTTGTGAGGCAACACAGCCACCAACACCAATCACTAAATTAGGATTTTTTTCTTTCAGTTTGCGCCAACGACCCAGCTGATGAAACAGTTTTTCTTGGGCTTTTTCACGAATAGAACAAGTGTTGAGCAAGAGTACATCTGCCTCAAGCGCATCATCGGTCAATTCTAAGCCATGTGAGTGCTTAAGTACGTCACTCATTTTATTAGAGTCGTACTCATTCATCTGACACCCGAAAGTGCGAATGTGTAGTTTAGATAATGGCATTACTTTTGAATGTGTAGCGTTTGTGTTGGGTAGGCAATTTCAGCTTTATGTTTGGCAATAATATCCGCCACATCGAGTAATATTTGCTGCTTCACACGTTGGTACTCGTCTTTACTGGTAGTCTTGGTGAAGGCGTAAACATTAAAATCAAGTGACGAAGCGTTAAAGTAATTGAAATACACGCGTAGAGATTCAGATTGATCAATGTCTTTATGTGCTTTTAATAAAGCCTCTACCTCATCAACAATAGCGGGTATTTGTGCAATATCATCATAACGAATGCCAATCACTTCTTTAATGCGACGATTAGTCATACGAGAAGGTGTTTCAATTGGGATTGAAGCAAAAATAGAATTAGGAATGTAAACTGGGTTTTTAGCAAAGGTTCGAATGCGGGTCATACGCCAGCCGATTTTTTCTACCGTGCCTTCAAACTTGCTAGATCGAATCCAATCACCGGTTGAAAAAGGCTTATCCATTTGGATCATTAATCCACCAAAAATATTACTCAACATATCTTTAGCGGCAAAACCCATCACAATACCACCCACACCACCAAAGGTCAGTAAGCTGGAAATTGAAAAACCTAAGTACTGAGCAATACCTAAGGCAATGGCGATAACAATTAGAATTTTAATTAAACGTGAGAACAATCTTACCGAGTCGTTATCAACGTTTGTTTTTCGCTCAAGCATATAGTTTTCCATGCCTGAAACCATGCGAACAATTCCCCAAGTCACAATAAAAATTGGGGCGATATCAATATATTCAACCACTTTATTAAGTGCTTCAATTTGCCCTTTGAAAGCATCTAATGAGAAGTAAATCCAACCAAACCAAATCAGCACTTTGAGTGGCGCAGAAATGGCTTTAATCAGATGGTCATCCCATTGGATTTTGGTTTTACTCACGTGAGAGATAACTTTTTTAAGAACGGCAGCTAAAATGATATGTGCCATAAAGGCGATACCAAGCAAGATTCCAACAGTTTGAATCGGTGTTAAACTTTGTAAAAATTCATTCATAATCAGTATTTTAGCTGTTATTTCAAGTATTTGAGTGGATTAATTGGCGCTTTAAATTTTTTCATTTCAAAGTAAAAATTATGATTACCGGTTAAGGCGATAATCTGCCCTTTTTTAACTTCATCGCCATTGCCGACGTTAAGGTTTTGATTTTGAGTATATGAGCTATAAAAACCCAGTGGGTGCTTGATGGTAATCATCTTGCCATGGCCTTTTATGTTGTCACCACTATAGGTAACAACACCATCACGAATAGCGCGAACGGCTTGCCCAGGCTTAGTGTTAAAGGTCAGACCCTGGTGTTTTTTAGAGAAGGTTTTTACCACTTTTCCAGTCACTGGAATATCCCAACTTTTTGTCGACACTTCTTTTTTGCTTGTTGTTTTCTTGGATTCTTCAATGACTTCAGACTTACTTTCAAGGCGAGTTTCATCAATATTTTGCTGGTTGATTGATTTTTCAACAATAATGACGGCAGGCTTTGGTGAGGATGAAAGACACCCGCTGAGTGTTATAGATACAAAAGCAAGAGTGAATAATTTAATTAACATACCAAATTCCTAAAATCACAACAACAACCAAAACATAACCCAATCGATCGATATGCTTTTGTAGCCAAACGTCGGCTTGAGTGCCAAATTTTCTTACCAAGAAAGCCACTAAATAATAGCGAGCACCACGTGCCAATAGTGAAATCAAGACAAATGGCAACAGCGCCATATTCATGGTTCCAGCCGTAATCGTGGCCAGTTTGTAAGGTAGTGGACTGAATGCAGCCAAACCAACGAACCAAATATCATATTGATCAAACCACTGTTTTGCAACCTCAATCATCTCTACCTTGATTAAGCCGTATCCAAGTAGGAAATTAAGTAATATTTCCCCTAAAAAATAACCTGCTAAACCACCGAGTACTGAGGTGATTGTACAAACTAATGCGTAATAATAAGCTTTGTTTGGTTGCTTGAGTGACATCGGCGCCAAAATCACATCTGGCGGTGGATAGGGTAGGATTGACGACTCTAAAAAACTAACAATAGAAAGCCAATAAATGGCGTATTTGCTCTGCGCCCAATCCAGTGCTTTTTGATAAAGTCTAGAAAAGATTTGCATGCAGGGTTATTTTTTCTCCAACATTGGAAAACCCAGTGCTTCACGAGAATCATAATACGCTTGCGCGACTTTTTGGCTCATGGCACGTACACGGCGAATAAACCTTGCACGGTCAGTCACGCTAATCGCATGGCGTGCATCAAGTAGGTTGAAAAAATGCGATGCCTTCATTACTTGTTCGTAAGCAGGATAAGGCAGCGACTCTTCTATCAGTTTTTCATTCATGGCTTCTGCTTCATCGAACTGTCTAAATAATACATCAGTATCTGCAATTTCAAAATTGTACTTTGACTGCTCTACTTCATTTTGATGGAATACATCACCGTAACTCACACCTTCTACCCACACTAAGTCAAACACAGAGTCAACACCTTGCAGATACATAGCTAAGCGCTCCAATCCATAAGTAAGCTCACCGGCAACTGGTTTACAAGGCAGGCCGCCGACTTGTTGGAAATAAGTAAATTGAGAAACCTCCATGCCGTTTAGCCAGATCTCCCAACCCAAACCCCAAGCACCAAGTGTTGGCGACTCCCAATTGTCTTCCACAAAACGCACATCGTGCATGGTGAGGTCAATACCAATCTCAGTTAAAGACTCTAAATAAAGATCTTGAATGTCTTTAGGCGAAGGCTTAAGTAATACTTGAAATTGATAATAATGCCCAAGGCGGTTTGGGTTTTCACCGTAGCGCCCATCAGTAGGGCGGCGAGAAGGCTGAACATAAGCGGCTTTCCACGGCTCAGGACCAATGGCGCGCAAAAAAGTGGCGGGGTGAAACGTACCTGCACCCATTTCCATATCAAATGGCTGTAGTAATGTACAACCCTTGGATGCCCAAAATGACTGTAATTTTAAGATTAAATTTTGAAACGATGCAGTTGCATCTAAGTCTGAAATTGACATACGAAATTTAGGAAAAATAACAAAAAATTTTACCGCATCAATAGCGCGTATATGACTTATTTGAAAAGAGCTTTAGAGTTAAAAGATGGGGGCTTTGATTAAAAGCCGAGAAGAATTAAATTTAAACCCCCAAAAAACTAAAAGGCAGTTAAATAATATATGGAGATATTAAGCCTTCTAGCTGTATTATTAAAAACATGACTTTTTAACAATGGAGCCATTATAGCAAAAAAAAAAAACGATTTTAAGTAATCTACTAAATTACTAAGTTATTTTTAATTTTAGCAATTCTTCTTTCAAATCTAACTCTTTGAGGTTGTTAAAACTGTCTAAATCAAACGTACTCACACCGCCACAAGCCTCATACCAGGCATAACCCGCCGTCCAATCGGCATGTGTGTAATCATCTTGGCGTTGCCTAACCACGCACAAAATTTTGTTATTTTGATAAACTAAGTTATAAGGTTGCTCATCTCGATGCAGTGCTTCAATGAATTCCCAGGCGTCACCAACACTTTGAAATGTGTAATTAACCAGCGGGTATTTTTCATCATTTTCAATCGGCAATGCTTTGTCTCTAACAAAGCATTGTAAATGAAAATGGTTGACTGACGCATAAGCACCATAAGCATTATAAGCCAGTGAAAAACCAGGAATATTAAGCGACACCGTGTTGGTCATCATCCAAGCAAATTGATGTAGTTCATAAGTTAATAGTTGTGGATGTTGTTTTTCACTTTCAACCACAACCAATCCGTGAAAATTAGCAAAAGGAAACTTGTTGTAAAACAATGAAACATTTTTGGAGAAAAATTGCCCAGACCAGAATATTTCTTTTTGTAAAAACGGTTTGTTAAAGTGAAAGCCATTTTCATCAAATTCAGCATTCATCCCCTGAGTTTTGGCACCAGATAGTCGTTGTGGGCGTAATGCTCGTAGTGGATTATATTGTACCTCGAAACCACCGATCTCACGCCATTTGGTGACTTCCAGTTCGTTTAAGTCAAGCTTAATGAGTTTGTTAAATACAGCGACATCGTCATCTGCACCAGTAATAGGCTGAGATTTTAGGTGTTCAAATTTTTTGATTAATTTTGGTTTTAATAACTTCCAAAGTTTGTCGTCAAATAGTGCGTTAGCCAACACTAAAATAAAAACACCAAGTTCGTCTTGGGCTAGCATATTGTCTAAGCCATCAACAAAGGCAGATTCAAGGTTTTCTGGTGATTGGAAAATTGGATTGATTAAATCTTGCATAAAAAAATTCAGAAATTTTGTAAATGGGCAAATAAAAGCACTAATTTTCCTATATTTTTGGCATAAAAGTGGCGTTTTTAAGCCTTAAAACATGGTTTTTAATGCATCCTAATAAAAATTTAGGAAATTTTTAAAATGACATAAAAAATGCGAGAAAAATCTCGCATTTTTAGATATTAACTAGAATCTAGTACTTATAAGACTCTGGCTTAAATGGACCTTCCTTACTTACATTGATGTAATCAGCCTGAACATCAGTTAGTGTTGTTAACACACCACCAAAGCCACCAACCATACCAGCGGCTACTTCTTCATCAAGTTTTTTCGGTAGTACTTCTACATAGATGTCACCACCCAAATCAGCAAACTTAGCATCGAATAAATGCATTTGTGCCAGCACTTGGTTGGCAAATGAACCATCCATAATACGAGAAGGGTGGCCAGTTGCGTTGCCTAAGTTAACCAAGCGACCTTCAGATAAAAGAATTAAGTAATCATTTTTATTCTCAGTTCTGAATACACGGTGAACCTGAGGTTTTACCTCATCCCAACGCCAATTGTCACGCATGTATTGCGTGTCAATTTCGTTATCAAAGTGGCCAATATTACAGACCACAGAGCCCGCTTTAAGCATTTGTAGCATAGCATTATCACAAACATTGTAGTTACCTGTAGTGGTAACGATAAGATCAGTTGTTGCTAATAAGCGCTTGTTGATATCGTCAGTTTTACCGGTATTGTTACCTTGTTTATAAGGTGATACAATTTCAAACCCATCCATACAAGCTTGCATCGCACAGATTGGATCAATTTCAGATACTTTAACAATCATGCCTTCTTGACGAAGCGACTGTGCTGAGCCTTTGCCCACATCGCCATAACCGATAACTAGCGCTTTTTTGCCTGACATAAGCATGTCAGTGCCACGCTTGATCGCATCGTTTAATGAATGACGACAACCGTATTTGTTGTCATTTTTTGATTTTGTGACTGAGTCGTTTACGTTAATGGCTGGTACTTTTAAAGTGCCTTCTTCCATCATTTCAAGTAAGCGGTGAACGCCAGTTGTAGTTTCTTCACTAATGCCGTGAATATCATTCAACATTTCAGGGTATTTTTCATGCAGCATCTGCGTTAAATCACCACCATCGTCAAGCACCATATTGGCATCCCAAGGTTTGCCATCAGACAAAATCGTTTGTTCAATACACCACAAGAACTCTTCTTCCGTTTCACCTTTCCAAGCAAAAGTTGGAATGTCTGCTGCCACCATCGCTGCTGCTGCGTGATCTTGAGTTGAGAAAATATTACAACTTGACCAGCGCACTTCGGCACCAAGATCAACCAAAGTTTCCATTAGTACAGCAGTTTGAATGGTCATGTGAATACAACCTAAAATCTTAGCACCTGCTAAGGGTTGCGTGTCACGGTAGCTGGTACGTAACGCCATTAATGCTGGCATTTCAGCTTCGGCCAGTTCTACTTCTTTACGGCCGTAATCAGCCAATGCCATATCGGCAACTTTATAATCGTTATTGTTTAGAGTATTGTTACTCATTTTTATCTCCTTAAAGCGTAATAAAAATAAGCGTCGTTTTGATTAACCAAGCCTGATCGGAAGTAAACTCCAATGCAACGCTCCTTGGCGATTTGGCTATTATACCAAATCTGATAAATTTATCGTTATTTCAGTAAGTGCGCGCGGTCAGTTTTTTCCCAACTAATGGTATCTTCAGTGCGACCAAAGTGACCATAACTAGCCGTTTGTTGATAGATTGGACGCTTAAGGTCAAGCATCGCAATCAGGCCTTTAGGGCGTAAGTCAAAATGCTCAGCTACCAATACTTCAATCGCTTCATCTGATATTTTTCCTGTGCCAAAAGTTTCAATACTAATTGAAGTAGGCTCGGCCACGCCAATGGCGTAAGATACTTGGATTTCACATTTATCAGCCAAGCCGGCAGCCACAATATTTTTAGCCACGTAGCGTGTTGCATAAGCAGCAGAACGATCTACTTTTGATGGGTCTTTGCCTGAGAATGCGCCGCCACCATGACGCGCCATACCACCGTAAGTATCAACAATAATCTTACGACCAGTTAGGCCGGCATCACCCACCGGACCACCAATCACAAAGTGACCGGTTGGATTAATGTGGAATGTGGTTGAATCCGTTAACCATTCGCTGGGTAAAACGGGTTTAATCACTTCTTCTAAAATAGCTTCGCGTAAATCATCTAATGAGACACTTTCATCATGTTGAGTAGAAAGCACCACCGCATCAATGCCGACAATTTTGTGACCATCGTAAATACAGGATACTTGTGATTTTGCATCGGGACGTAACCACGGCAATGCCCCATTTTTCATGAGTTCTGCCTGTTTGGCAACCAAACGGTGTGCATATATAATAGGTGCTGGCATCAGTACGTCGGTGGCATTACAAGCATAACCAAACATTAAGCCTTGGTCGCCTGCACCTTGTTCATGATCAGATGATTCATCAACACCCATGGCAATGTCTTGTGATTGCTCACCTAATAAATTAGTAATATCACAAGTGTGACCATTAAAGCCGTATTCTTCTTTGTCGTAGCCAATACCAATAATCGTATCGCGCACGATTTGGTTGTAATTAATGCTAGCGCCAGTGGTAATCTCACCAGCCAGTACTACGTGATTGTCTTTAACTAAAGTCTCAACTGCAACGCGTGAGTTTTTATCTTGGGCTAATGCCGCATCTAAAATAGCATCAGAAATTTGGTCACAAACTTTATCTGGGTGACCGGCAGAAACAGATTCGGAAGTAAAAATCATTTTTGTTCTCCTTATGAACGTTAAAAAACCCTTGTCAAGAAGGGTTTTCAACTAAGAAGAACACCTGCTTTAGCTTGTTTTAATTACCCTTAATTAACTTGAGTAATAACGCTAGCAATTGGGATAAATCAGCGTATGGTCGAAATTATAATGAAAATTTTTACAAAGTAAAGTTCATTCCAAACTTATTTTTAATGCAATGCTACTGACAAATGGTATGGCCATAATACTGACCACTAAAATAGTTGCTAAGAAATACAGCTGGCCAGTAATATCTAAGCCAAATTGCGCTTGAGAGACTGCACTTGAAGCAAAGATCAGTATTGGAATATATAGAGGTAAGATTAATAACGACAACAACATGCCTGAGTTTTTAATCCCAACAATTAGCGAGGCACCAATAGCGCCAATTAAGCTTAAACTTGGCGTGGCTAGTAATAGGGTTAGCATTAACACTTTAACGCTTTCACTGTCTAAAAATAAAAACAACCCTAGTAAGGGTGATAGTAAGATAATTGGAATGCCAGTAAGAATCCAATGAGCGGTAATTTTTGATAAGATTAACAGTGGTAATGAATGATGAGAAGTTACCATTTGCTCTAACACGCCATTTTCAAAATCATGATGAAACAAAGCATTTAAAGATAATAGTACAGCCAACATGCTTGCCACCCAAATAATACCAGCAGCAATTTCTTTAAGTACTGATGCTTCAGGGCTGATTGCCAACGGGAATAAAGACACTGAAATGATAAAAAATAACAATGGATTGAGTACGCTAGATGGGTTGCGAATCGCCACACGTAAATCACGCTTGAGTGTTTGCAGGTAAATATTCATAGCGCCAATACTTTTTGATTAGGTAATGCAGAATCTTGATGGGTGGTGAATAAGCACAGCCCGCCTTGCGCACAGTGTTTGCTAATGCGCTCTTCTACAATTTTTACGCCTTGCGGATCGAGTGCTGTAAAAGGCTCGTCTAACAGCCAAATTTTGGCGTTTGATACAAATAATCCAGCCAGAATAACACGGCGTTTTTGCCCAGCTGAGAGTTTGGCGCAGTATTCGTCTTCATAGCCTTTGAGGCCAACTTGTGCTAACGCTTTAACTAATAGGTGTTGATCAATGGATTTATTAAGCCCAGTTAAGAATTCAAGGTTTTCAATACTGGTAAGTTCGGCGCTAAGCGCTGATAAATGGCCTAAATAAAAAACTTCACTTTGGTATTCGTCTGATTTAACTGGGTGGTTGTCAAGCGCAATATCGCCTTCTTCAGCTGCATTAAGACCAGCTAGGATTTTTAAAAGAGAGGTTTTTCCACTGCCGTTGGTGCCAGTAATACGCAAGACATCGCCAGCATTAACCTTAAAGGATAATTCGCTAAAAAGTTGATTGTAGCCTCGTTGACAATTTAGGTTGTTAACATTGAGTGATGACACAGTATTCGGCTGGCTATCTACCAGAATTTATACCAAGGCTTGTTTGCCTCTTCAATGCGTTTAGCTTCTGCCGCCGCCGCTGCTTTGGCTTTTTCTTCAGCAATGCGTTTATCTTCTAAAGCTTTGGCCTTGGCCTTGGCTTCTTCTTTTTCTTTAGCAATTTTTTCAGCTTTAGCTTTTGCCGCCGCTGCTACTTTGGCTTTTTCTTCAGCAATGCGTTTGTTTTCTAGTGCTTTGGCTTTTGCCGCTGCTTTTTCTTTAGCAATTCTCTCGGCTTCTGCTTTAGCCTTAGCGGCTGCAATTGCCTTCTCTTTAGCGATTCTTTCCGCCTCTGCTTTAGCTTTAGCTGCCGCCTCCGCTCTGGCTTTTTCCTCAGCAATGCGTTTATCCTCTAAGGCTTTTTCTTCATCAGTAAGCTGTGGCAAAGAGCCGATACCTGTGGTGTCGACTTTAGTAAGGGTGTTATGATCAAAAGCAAGTATTAAGCGATAATGAATAACATTTCCTACACCAGGGGTGGAGTAGTTAATATAATCCCATTGGTTGTTATGAAATGGGTCAATCACACTGGGTGAGCCGATTAGGTCTTTTACTTGTGCTTTAGACATGCCAACTTTAAGCTGGTTGATTTTAAAGCGCTCTAATACAGAGCCTTGGTAAATATCAGCTTTATAAGGTGTAGGAACGATATCTGACATGCTTGGCAAGCTTGGTAAATCTGGTAGTTCTGGCATTGAAGGTGAACACGCAGATAAGAATGGTAATGACAATACAATCAAAGTTAATTTATTCATTGGTTGGCTTTTTGATTTAAAATGATTAAAAATATTAACTGATTTTACATCAAGGATTTGGATATGGATGCTCAAGATTTAAAAAGTGCCGGACTCAAAGTCACACTGCCACGACTCAAAATTTTAGAAATTTTAGAAACCAGTGAAGAGCACCACATGAGTGCGGAGGATATTTACCGTACTTTGGTAATGCAGGGTGAAGAAGTGGGTGTGGCAACGATTTACCGTGTGCTGACTCAGTTTGAAGAGTCTGGCATGATTAATAAACTCAACTTTGATAATGGCCAATCTGTGTTTGAGCTGTCTAATTCTGAGCATCATGATCATTTGGTCTGTGTTAAATGTGGAAAAATTGATGAATTTTCGGATGATGTTATTGAGCAACATCAGCATGATGTGGCTACAAAGCACGGTTATGAATTAACTGATCACTGCTTATATTTATATGGCTTGTGTAAGAGTTGCCAATAGGATTTTTTTGATTTAGATGGAAGATTTTATTCTTAGAGCGGTCCTGGCGGCTGTGGGTATTTCTATTATTGCTGGATCACTCGGTTGCTTTGTGATTTGGAAGCGCATGAGCTACTTTTCCGAATCGATCTCACACAGTGCATTACTAGGTGTATCTCTAGGTTTGGCTAGCGGCTTAGGTATTCATTTTGGTTTGATTATTACAGGTGCAATTTTTGCTTTTTTGATTGTCACTTTACAAGAGCGACAGTTTTTATCTAATGATGCGATTTTAGGGATTTTTTCTCATATCGCACTTTCATTAGGTATTGTTGTTCTTGCCTTGGTTGGCGGTGCTAATACCGACTATTTCTCACTCTTATTTGGTGATATTTTATCCATCACTCGAGATGATATTATTTGGGTGTATGCGGTATTAATAGTGATTGTAGTGCTGATGTCTGTTTTTTGGCAGCGTTTATTGTTATTAACTTTAAACGAAGAATTGGCTAGAGCAGAAGGGCTTAACCACCTATTCTATCAGCTGCTATTTATGTTAATGATTGCACTTGCTGTGTCAGTTTCGGTACAAATTGTAGGCGTATTACTCATCACTTCACTGCTGATTATTCCACCTGCGATTGCCAGAGTGTTTGCTCATACACCCAGTCAAATGGTATTTCAGTCAATTTTTATCTCAATGGTAGCGGTAATTATTGGCCTGAGTGGGTCGATGTATTATGATGTGGCAACAGGTCCAGCGATTGTAATTTCACTGGGTGTTTTGTTTGTGTTTTCTCAGCTGGTAGCGCCTAAAAATTTAAGCTAGTGTGTCGTTCAGGTCTGTGAGTTGGCTGGTTTGCTGTTCAACAATCAAAGGCTCGATAATCGATTCTAAATCACCTTCCATAATCTCAGCTAATTTGTATAGCGTTAAGTTAATGCGATGATCGGTAATACGCCCTTGTGGATAGTTATAAGTACGAATACGTTGTGAGCGATCGCCACTACCAACCAATTCTTTTCGAGCTGATGCTTGTTCTTTTTGTTGTACTTGTTGCTGCGCATCGAGAATTCTAGATGCCAATACTGACATTGCTTGCGCTTTATTTTTGTGTTGCGAGCGCCCGTCTTGACACTCGACCACAGTGCCAGTTGGAATATGAGTAACACGTACAGCAGAGTCAGTTTTATTAACGTGCTGACCACCCGCACCTGACGCCCTAAAAGTGTCAACACGAACATCACCCATATTGATATCAACCTCTTCAATATTCTCAACTTCAGGCATGATCGCTACAGTGCAGGCTGAGGTGTGTACACGGCCTTGGGATTCAGTTTCTGGTACGCGTTGTACTCGATGTGCACCAGATTCAAATTTGAGTTTTGCATAAACATTAGCGCCACTGATACGAGCGATAACCTCTTTGAAGCCACCGTGATCACCAATGTTAGAACTTAATATTTCTATTTGCCATTTTTGTTTTTCAACATAGCGAGAATACATTCTAAATAAATCACCCGAGAAGATTGACGCTTCATCACCACCTGTACCTGCTCTTATCTCGATAATAATATTGCGAGAGTCATTTGGGTCTTTAGGGAGTAGTGCTTTTTTAAGTTCTAAATCAAGCTGTTCTAGTTTTGCTTTACCTTCTGAGATTTCTTCCTTAGCCATGGCTTTCATCTCGTCGTCATCTTCTAGCAACATGCTTTCGGCTGCTTCAATGTCTTCTTGGGTGGCTAAGTATTGAGAAAACTGCTCATTGACTGGGGTGAGCTGTGAATGCTCAATAGATAACTCACGGAATTTTTTTTGATCTGATGCTACTTCGGGATCAGACAGCATGGCGCCTACTTCTTCTAGGCGCATGGATAGCTGTTCAAGCTTGGTTAAAATAGAAGCATTCATGATTTTTTGGTTTTATTCTTAGGCACACAGCCCTCACACTGATTTAGTTGTTCAGTAGAGGCTTGTTTAATATTGCCAAAAGGTGCATGCAAGAGTTTGTTGGTTAGTTGATCAGCTAATTGGCTAATAATGGCTGCTGAATCTCCACCATTTTTAAGTTTTTTGAGTGCCGCCTCAACTGCTAGTTCTTTAATTTGGTAAGCATTTTGACGATAAGCTTGCACAATTTGTTCATTTGGTAGTGTTGCTAGCCAGTCATCAAATTTTTTATTTTGACCAACAATGATTTCTTCAGCCAATGTCTTTTCTCGTTGGCGAGAGTCGATATTCTCATTAACAACTTGCTGAAGATCGTCAATTGTGTACAAAAATACATCATCTAACTGAGCTACTTCTGGCTCAATATCACGTGGTATGGCAATATCGAGCATGAATATAGGCTTGTGCTTACGTAGTTTAAGTGCAGTTTCTACCAAACCTTTGCCGATGATTGGCACTGACGCAGCAGTAGATGAAATAATAATATCTGCTTCATGAATCAAGTTAGAAAACTGTTTAAGACTAATGACTGTAGCGCCATAAAGTGAGGCGATTTTTTCTGCATTTTCAACTGTTCTATTGGCAACAATCATGTTGTTAACACCTTTTTGATTTAGGTGTTGTGCGCATAACTCTATCATTTCACCCGCACCAATCAGCATGACAGTTTGCTCTGCTAAATCGGCAAAAATTTTCTCACTAAGTTTGACAGCGCAATAAGCGACAGAAACAGGAGATGAACCAATCCCTGTATCGGTTCTAACTTTTTTAGCGGTTGAAAAAGCGTGTTGGAATAATTTTTCTAATAATTTATTGAGTGTGTTCGCCTCTTTAGCGGCGTGGTAAGCGTCTTTAAGCTGACCTAAGATTTGCGGTTCACCTAAGACTAAAGAGTCTAGTCCGGTTGCTACATGGCAAATATGCTCAACCGCATGATCGCCTTCAAAATAACTTAAATAAGGGTCAATTTCTGATCGATCAATATTGTGTGTGTTGGATAAATAATCACTAAGTATTTCTTGTGCATTGTCTGTGTTGATGACGGCATAAACTTCAGTACGATTACAGGTGGATAAAATAGCACACGCCTCGACACCTTTGGTTTGATTAAACCGAGTCAATGCATTGTTTAATTCACCAGATGCAAACGCAACTTTCTCACGCACTTCGACCGGCGCGAGTTGATGGTTAACACTTAGAATTGCGATACGTTGCATAGAAGAAATTAATAAACAAACTCAAACAAACGCTTGATTATACAATGAGAGCCATAGTCGGTGTTAGAATGAGCATTCTATGAAATGGATGGTAATATTATTATTTGGGTGGTTTTTACAAGGCTGTGCCACACTTGAAAGCAAGCCTATAAAGCCTGCGTCATCGCTAATAATTCCCACACAGTGGCAAGCACAGGGTAGGGTGGGCATGTCAATGGACAATCGTAATCAAAACATTGGTTTTGTTATTAATGCTAAAAATCAAGATTACACTCTTAAGCTTAGTGCTTCACTTGGGCTGGGGCAGATTGACATTAAATCAAATACTCAAGGTTTGTGGATAGATGGCAAGATAATTGAATCCAATTTAGAGCAGTGGATGAGTGATGAATTTGGCTGGTATTTTCCAATTCAAAGATTAGCACCTATTTTGTTTCAACACAAGCAATCTGTTGATGATGAGTGGCAGGTAAAAATCATCAGTTATCAACAAATTAACGGAGTGAACTATCCTAAAATTGTGCGTCTTAATCATTTAACAAAGGCGATTAAAATCAAGCTATTGATTAACGAGGTTAATGAGTTAAAATGATAGAAAAATTCAGCAATTCAGTATGATAGAACAAGACTCTTTAGTAGGTGGACAAGCACTACACAGCAGCTCTCTAGAGGGGCAAGATCAGGGCGGTGAAGATATTGTAATGACATCAGTCCGACCAGATTCGTTATCTGAATACATCGGCCAAGATGATGTTAAATCGCAGATGGCATTGTTTATTAAGGCAGCAAAAAAGCGTCAAGATGCGCTTGATCATTGTCTTATTTATGGTCCTCCTGGTTTGGGAAAAACCACTTTGGCCAATGTTATTGCCAATCAAATGGGTGCAGGAATAAAACAAACTTCAGGGCCGGTTTTAGAGCGTTCGGGTGATTTGGCAGCGATTTTGACTAAGTTAGAGCCTTATGACGTTTTATTTATTGATGAAATTCACCGTTTAAATCCAGTGGTAGAGGAAATCCTGTACCCAGCATTAGAGGATTTCAAACTCGATATTATGGTGGGCGAAGGCGTGGCCGCGCATTCTGTGCAGCTAGAGTTGCCCCCATTTACTTTAATTGGTGCCACCACTCGCGCCGGCATGCTAACCTCACCACTGCGTGATCGCTTTGGCATTGTTCAGCGTTTGGAGTTTTACAATGACAAAGATTTACAAACAATTGTAGAGCGCTCTGCCAAAATTCTAGGCATTGAGATTGAGCCAAGTGGTGCACATGAAATTGCCAAACGATCTCGCGGCACACCACGAATTGCAAATCGACTATTGCGTCGTGTACGTGATTTTGCTGATGTAAAAGCCGATGGCATTATTCATCAACAGATTGCCAATGAAGCGCTAAGTGCACTGAAAGTAGATGAGGCTGGGTTGGAGCAACTTGATCGTGATTATTTATCTATTATTACCAATAAATTTGCAGGTGGCCCTGTTGGTTTGGATACTTTGGCTACAGCAATTGGAGAAGAGCGAGGTACGCTGGAGGATATGGTAGAACCTTATTTGATTCAACAGGGTTTTATTCACCGAACTCCAAGAGGGCGAAGTGCTACTAACTTAACTTACGAGCACCTGGGTTTATCCAAGCATTCTAGTAGCAAAGACTTGTTTAATGAGTAGTTTAGAGGTAAGAGTCTACTACGAAGATACAGACAGTGGTGGGGTTGTGTATTACGCCAATTACTTAAAGTTTATTGAGCGCGGACGTAGTGAATATCTTAGAGGGTTAGGTTTTGAGCAAGATGATTTGATTGAAACACATAATGTAATTTTTGCAGTCAGATCAATTAATGCAGATTACCATTCACCAGCTAAATTTAATGATTTACTAAGCGTGCAAACTTTAATTAAAAAAGTGGGTCGAGCAAGCCTGATTTTTTCACAGAAAATAACGCCTTCAGGGCAAAATAAGGTATTATTTGAGGCACAAATAACCGTGGCATGTTTGCATGCAGATAGTTTTAAACCTTGCGGTATTCCGTCAATCATTTTGGAGAAAATAAATGGATAACAGTTTGAGTATTATTAGTCTAATCCTCAGCGCCGGTTTTGTGGTGCAAGTGGTTATGTTTATCTTGGTATTAATGAGTGTTTATTCTTGGACGCTGATCTTGTCAAAAAAGAAAACTTTAATGGACGCTAAGAACGATATTAAAGTTTTTCACAATCACTTTTTAGCCGATACAAATTTAGACAAATTACATACTGAGATCCCTGAAATCGTATCTGACCGCACACCGATGGAGCATATTTTTGGCTCTGGTTATGGTGAGTTTACACACTCAAAGTCAACCTCTAATCAGTCGCTTGTTATGAATTCTGAACGTGCTTACCGTTCAATGAACACCACTGCTAATAATGAAATTGATCGTCTAGATGGTGGTTTGAGCATATTGGCAATGATTGCGTCATCTAGCCCGTATATTGGTTTATTTGGCACCGTTTGGGGAATTATGCATTCATTTATTGGTCTAGCGTCGGTTAAGCAAGCCACTATCGCAATTGTTGCGCCTGGTATTGCTGAGGCTTTAATTGCGACAGCGTTTGGTTTGTTTGCTGCGATTCCAGCTACCATTGCTTACAATCGCTTAGTTTCTCAAGTAGAGTCGATTGGCAATAAATACACCGCCTTTATTGAAGAATTATTTGTTATTTTCCAGAGACAACAGTAGTTAATAATGATTGAATTACCAAAACGCGCTAGACCGGCTATCGATGCGCAAATCAATATTGTTCCCTATATTGACGTAATGCTAGTGCTATTGGTAATCTTTATGATGACCACGCCTATTATCGAGCAAGGGATTGATGTTGATCTACCTGCTGCTGAGGCAAAAATGGTTGACTTTTCTGAGCAACAGCCCACTATTATCACTATCAACCGAGCTGGAGAGTATTTTATTAACTCAATGGCTGATGAAAGTGCTGATGTTGATTCAGGCGAACGCTTACCACTTAGTAGAATTGCCGCACGTGTACAAGCAAGATTGAGTTTTTCCCCGCAGATGAAGGTTTTTGTCAGGGGTGACCGAGAAGTTGCTTATGGTTCGGTCATTGCGTTAATGTCTTTCTTACAAAAAAACGGGGTGGATAAAGTCGGTATTGTGACCGAATCACCAGATGCCAAGTAGCATGAATACAGATTTTATTAAAAAAGTTAAACTACCTGAGATTGCTAAAAGCCATCCAATTGCTTTTTGGGTGGCTGTGGTATTTCATCTTGTACTGATAATCGGTTTATTTTTTTCTAATGTTCAGCGTTGGGAGATCCCCAAGGAGCCTCCTAAAAAAGCTGCTTCTAAGTCCATCCCTAAAGCAGTTACGATTGACCTAACTGAAATTAAAAAAGAAAAACAACGCTTGGTTGATATTCAAAAAAACAAAGCGTTAAAAATTCAGCGTGAAGAAAAACGCCTAAAAGTGTTAGAAGATCAACGCTATCAAAAACAAAGAAAAATCAACCAACTCAAAGCTAAAACTCAAAAAGAGAAAAAAGCCAAAGCAGTAGCGGAAAAGAAACGCAAAGAAGCGGAGAAAAAAACCAAAGTTGCTGAAAAGAAAAAACAAGAGATTGAAAAACAACGCAAAGCTGAAAATAAAAAGTTTAAAAAAGAGCAAAAAAATCGTGCGCTGAAAAAGGAAATTCAATCAGAAGAAGATCAAGATAGAGAAATCGCCCAAGAAGATATCTTAAATGAGTTAAAGGTTAATTACATTAATCAAATCGCCTCTAGAGTTCATAATCAGTGGCGCTATCAAGGTGCAAAAGACAACTGGGGATGTGATGTTCATATCTTGCAAGATGTTGATGGTAACGTGCAAAGTGTAAATGTCCAATCTTGTGTTGTTGATAATGGCGCTAAGTCAAAATCTTTTAAAGATGCCATTGAGCGCGCAGTATACAAAGCCTCGCCATTGCCACCTGCACCAGATAAAAGCGTATTCGATCGTGAGATCTTGTTTCATTTTAGGGTGAACTGATGATAGATCTCGATAGCATTACTGATGATCAAAAGAACAACCTTACCGTTCGGTTGACACAGATTATGGAACAATGGAAATTAGCCGACCAAGATCAAATTACATTGTTAGGTTTGCCAGAAACAATTAAAGCCAGACATTTGTATTTATACAGAAGAGGCGACAAGCCTTTTGATTTTAACCAAACTTCTATTAATCGCAGTGAGATGATTTTAGGCATCCATGAGTCGTTGGGTACAACCTTTCCGACCAATCGTGAATACGCATCTATTTGGCTAAAACGACCAGTCAAAAAATTTAAACATAAAGCGCCGTTAGAGTTGATGCTGAGTGGTGATACTGGCATGAAGCGCGTCTGGTTCTTTTTAGATTGTACGCAGAGCTGGAAGGATTAAATTAGATGAAAAAACCTAATCTAATCGAAGTAAAAACTCAAACCGAAGCGCTTTATACGCTCAGAGTGTTAACCAACAACATTGACGATTTACTCACTGAAATTGCTGATTTAGCCAACAATAATAAAAAACAATTTCAGCATGCGCCAGTGATTCTTGAAATTGAAAATAAACACTTTCAAGCTAATGAATTGGCAGTGCTAATAGAAATACTAACTCAAAATGACATGGTGGCAGTAGGTATTCGTTCACGTAAACAAGAGCTGATTGATTTTGCTAAATTTTCGGGCTTGGCAGTATTTGGTAAATCACTCACACCAAGCAAACCTAAAAAACCTAAAAAAATCGTTAATGACGAGCCTAACCCGCATCAGGATAAAGTTTATCAAGCTCCTAAAATTGTGGCTAATAAAGTTTATTCATCAGCGCAAGTGGTGGCAATGGACAGTGATTTGGTGTTATTAGGCAAGGTTAAGTCAGATGCAGAAGTAATGTCATATGGTAGTGTTTCTGCTTACAAGGAAGTGCAAGGAAAGGTTTTTGCTGGTATTTCTGGCGATGATAAAGCCACTATTTTTATTCAATCTTTTAATGCGCAATTGGTTTCCATTGCTGGTGTGTATAAGAAATTTGACGTGGTGCCAACCAAGCTCTACGCACGTTCAGTGATGGTCGATTTAAACAAAGGTAAATTAAGGTTTCAAATAGTATGAGTACACAAGATTTTTTATTAGAATTAGGCACAGAGGAATTACCACCTAAGTTATTAAAACAATTATCCAGCGCACTGACGAGCAATGTAACTACACAATTATCTGAGCTTAATCTGTCATATGCTAAGGCTGAGTCTTTTGCCACACCAAGGCGTTTAGCTGTATTGGTGAGTGATCTTCAGCTGCAGCAAGAAGACCAAACTATTGAGCGCAAAGGCCCATCAGTCAGTGCACCTGATCAAGCGGTTGAAGGTTTTGCAAAATCATGTGGTGTTGATAAGTCCGACTTAGAACAAAAAGCCTTTGGCAAAGCGGATTATTATTTTTTTACCAAAGAGCAAAAAGGCCTAAAAACGCAAGATTTATTACAAGATATTGTTGATAACGCCATTAAAAAAATACCCATTACCCGTGCCATGCGTTGGGGTGATCTTGATTTTAACTTTGTGCGTCCAACGCATTGGTTAATCATGATACTAGGTAGTGACGTGGTAGAAGCAACAGTAATGGGTTTAAGTAGTGGCAACACCACTCGAGGCTTACGTTTTACTGGCGAACAAACGTTTGATATTGCTAATGCAGGTGATTACCGTCAAACTTTATTAAACAAAGCGCAGATCGAGGTTGACTTTGATGCACGCAAAGAAATGATTCGTGAGCAGGTGATGCAAGTCGCACTTGATTGCCAGTCAAATGCAGTGATTGATGAATCATTACTAGAGGAAGTTTGTGCTCTGGTTGAATATCCAAGAGCATTTTCAGGTGGCTTTGATGCAAGGTTTTTAGATGTGCCAGAAGAGGCGCTTATCTCTGCTATGAAATCACACCAGAAGTATTTCCACATGGTGGATAACAATGGCAAACTGTTACCTGCTTTTATCTCGGTAGCCAATATCGAATCTAGTGATTTATCAGTAATCATCGATGGCAATGAGCGCGTTATTAGACCACGCTTAACTGACTCAGAGTTTTTCTGGGAGCAAGATAAAGCCAATTCATTAGAATCACGCCTATCCAAGCTTGAGCATGTTTTATTTATGAAATCACTTGGGTCTATGGGTGATAAAGCCAAACGTATTGAGTCACTATCTGGCTATATTGCTAATGTAATTGGCGCTAATGCAGACCATAGTGCGCGTGCAGGGCTACTTGCAAAAACTGATTTGGTGACTGACATGGTGGGTGAATTTGCTGATTTACAAGGCGTGATGGGTGGTTACTACGCACATAATGATGGTGAAGATGCCGCTGTGGCAACTGCTATTAGTGAGCACTATCACCCGAGGTTTGCAGGTGATACGTTGCCAAGTACCAATGAAGGTTTAGTGGTCGCAATTGCCGACAAGCTTGATACCATTACTGGTATATATGGTATTGGCCAAGGGCCAACTGGGTCGAAAGATCCTTATGCCCTTCGACGCATGGCATTAGGTTTATTAAGAATAATGGTGGAGGCCAAACTTAAGCTTGACCTGAAGTCGCTTATTGCGCAGTCACTTGAACTACATGCTTCAGAGGTTGACAGATCAAGCGCAGATGCTATTTATCAGTTTATGATGGATCGCTTGCGTGCTTATTACAAAGAACAGAAAGTCAGTAGTAAAGCGTTTGAGGCGGTGTTAGCAGTACGTCCAGAATCACCTTATGATTTCCACTTAAGGGTTGGCGCACTTAACGAATTTACTAATGACAGTGCATCAACTAGCCTGATTGAAGCCAACAAACGTATTGCCAACATGCTTAAAGATCATCAAGACTTAGGAATTGAAGTTGACACCAGTGTATTGGTAGAATCAGCAGAGAAAACATTATTTGAAGCAACACAAACAGTTGCTAACAAACTTGATGGTAGTAGTGATTACACTCAGTCAATGAACGAGTTGCTTAGTCTTAAAGATGCCATTGACGCATTCTTTGAGCAAGTTATGGTTAATGCTGATGATGCCTCGTTAAAGCAAGCGCGCCTAACACTACTTAACTGGATTAGATCTTTATTCTTATCTGTGGCAGATGTGTCACATCTAAGCTCGTAAGCTTCTAACCATGAAAGCCTTAATTCAACGTGTTAGCAAGGCTCAAGTTGAGGTAGATGCTCAAATAACTGGGCAGATTGATCAAGGGTTGTTAGTATTTGTTGGTATTGAAAAATACGATGAACTTGCCGAAGTGGATAAAATGATTAAGCGCTTGTTGTCCTACCGCGTGTTTTACGATACTGACGATAAAATGAATTTGTCAGTGAGTGATATCAATGGCGGCGTATTGCTTGTTTCGCAATTTACGCTAGCAGCAGACACTAAGTCAGGCACACGACCAGGGTTTTCTACTGCCAAACCACCTGTTGAAGCCAAAGCACTGTATGACTACTTTGTGCATCAAATGCAAAAAGCACACAACACAGTTGCCACAGGTATTTTTGGCGCTGATATGCAAGTCTCACTCACCAATGATGGGCCAGTCACTTTTTTATTGGAATGTTAGATTCTATCATTCAAATAACAGCAGACTATCAGCAATACTTTTTTTTGATGGGTGTTGTATCTTTAGTTGTTTTTGTTGTTAGTCTTTTATTAACGCCATTTTTGTTAGGAAAAATTCCTACTGATTACTTCGTACATACCAATCAACATAAGGTTGAAATAAAGCATTTTGGTCATTTGCTTGTTGTTATTATTAGAACATTAATTGGCTTTGTGCTGTTGGTTGCTGGCGTTATTATGTTGGTAACACCAGGTCAAGGTGTGATTTCTATTTTATTGGGTTTATTTTTAATGGAGTTTCCAGGTAAGCGCAAGCTAGAGCTTAAATTCATCAATCACGAGCCAACATTTAAGGCACTCAATTGGCTAAGAAGCAAAGCCAATAAGGATCCATTTAAACGATGAAAGAAAGCAGAGTAGTTGTTATTATTTTATTAATCGCTTTTGTGATTTATGGTGTATTTTATCTAAGCACACGCAATATTGAAATCCCTGATAACCAAGCCATGCCTTGGCAAAGCTACATTAATGACCAAGGTAAAACTGTTGTTTTTGACCTAACTATGGGCGAGAGTACATTGGCCGAGTCTATGCGTCTCTTTGGTACTGAAGTTAAGGCTTCTTTGTTTGAAGATAAAGATAAAAAACAAAATTTAGAAGTGTTTTTTTCTAGCACTAAAGTTGGCGGCATTTCAGCAAAAGTTATTTTAAATTTAGCGCTCAGTAATGATCAATTTGATTATTTAAATAGCAATATTAAAGAGAATGAAGTTATGCCAACGGGCAATAAAAAAATCTCATTTAATAAAGCAGGCGAAGCTTCTATGTTTGCCTTGCCAATTGAGTCACTTACTTTTATTCCGAGTGCAGATTTATCATCTGATACGATTACAGGGTTATTCAAGCAGCCAGAAAGCGTTAACTTAGTCGAGCCAGGTGTTGAGTACTGGCACTATCCTGGCAAGGGTTTGCGTATTATCGTTGATCAAGAGAATAAAGAAATTTTAGAATTCTACAATACGAAATTATGATCAAAATGTACGGCATCAAAAATTGCGATACCATTAAAAAAGCACAGAAATTTCTGCAAGCACAAGATGTTGATTTTGAATTTATTGATTTTCGTCAAAACCCAATTGACGAACAAACCCTGCAAGCCTTCGTAGATGCTGTGGGTTGGGATAAGCTAATCAACAAGCGCTCAACCACGTATCGTAACTTTACCGATGCTGAAAAACAAAATATTACACTAGCACTGACGTTAAAAAACCCAACGCTTATCAAACGTCCTGTTTTAGTAACGGGGAGTGATATAAACGTTGGGTTTAGTGAAAAACTTTATCTGAGCTTGATTTAAGCTCTACTTAGGCCTTATCTGCTTGTTCTGCAATTTCCTTGCGTACCATTGCCATATCAAGCTCTTTGGCTTTATTTAATACAGCTTCAAGATCTGCTTCACCCATGGCGCCGGGCTGAGAGAAAATAGCTATTTGCTCTCTAAAGATCATTAGAGTTGGGATAGAGCGAATTTGAAATTGCCCACCTAACTCTTGCTCTTCTTCAGTGTTAATTTTTGCAAAGGTTACACCGTCAATTTTTTCACTCATGGCTTCATAAGTTGGCGCAAATTGCTTACAAGGGCCACACCATGGCGCCCAAAAGTCTAGGATTACAATGTCATTGTTCTGAATTGTATCGTCAAAGTTACCTTCATTTAGTTCTAAAACTGCCATTTTCTTGCCTTTTAA
>Ga0209045_1000500_pt1 | contig 45975 bp, 22 predicted proteins | sample SaaInlLV_10m_DNA_4_FD_184664 | JGI IMG/M metagenome (GOLD analysis project Ga0209045, IMG submission 184664) | Marine microbial communities from expanding oxygen minimum zones in the Saanich Inlet - Saanich Inlet SI072_LV_200m_DNA (SPAdes) (version 2) | ecosystem: Environmental > Aquatic >...
GGTCCGCACTCTTCCCTCAACAGCTCAAGTAGTCAAGAAAACAGGGAAACAGGTTTGTCTGGACAGAACCGAACTGAATAGCAGGAAGATCAAGCACGGTTCTGTCTCAAGGACTTTTGACAGAACCGGATCAAGCTTAAGGAAAGATACGATGACGCGTATACCCTCAAGACCACACGTGAGAGCTGCCCTTTTCAGCAGCGCCATAGTCGGCATTGTCCTCCTGTTCGGAAATGGCGCCCTGGGCTGCTCGGTACCGGTCTTCCGGTACGCACTGGAACGCTGGGAGCCGGACTACTTTGAGGTGCGAGTCGTGCACAAGGGCGATTTGAGTCCAGCGGAGAAAGGGGCGCTCGAGCAACTCAAGGCAGCGGAAGAGAGTGAAGAGGATCCCGCAAACGTCTACGTCAAAGCCGTTGATCTCGCGACCGTAGAAGAAGCCCCGCCGCCCCCCAAGGCCGCCGCCCTGCCACCATTACCACGGATGGAAGTCTACTTCCCCCCAACCGTCCCCGGGCGCCCGCTCGTCTGGACAGCGCCCTTGTCCACCGACAACGTGACTGCCCTGCTCAACTCACCCGCCCGTGCAGATGTGTTCAAGAGACTCGTCCGTGGAGAATCAGCCGTGTGGGTTCTCCTCGAACTCGGTGACAAGGAAAAGGACGATGCAGCTTTCGCCCTGGTCGACAAGCAACTGAAGGAACTGCAGAAAGTCCTGAAAGTGCCCGATGACCCAGACCCGGCCCTGGGGCTCGACGTCCCAACCGACGATGGCCCACCTCCACCCATCTCCTTTTCCATCATCAGGCTGAAGCGGGACGACCCCAAAGAGGCGGCATTCGTGGAAATGCTGCTGAAGAGCGAGGAAGATCTGAAGGACTATAAAGAGCCCATGGTGTTCCCGGTGTTCGGCCGCGGCCGGGCCCTCTACGCGCTGGTCGGCAAAGGGATCAACAACGAGAATATCCAGGAAGCCTGCGAGTTCCTTTGTGGAGCTTGCTCCTGCCAGGTCAAATCGCTCAATCCAGGGATTGACCTGATCCTCCGCGGGAACTGGTGGAAAGAGCTTGAGAAGTTCGCTTTTGGCGACGAGGAACCAGAGCCTCCCCCAACCCTGACCAGTGTAATAACGACAGAGGGGGTCGACGCAGAAAGCGGGACACCCGGAGCCGAAGAAACGACTCTGAACGAAGCCCCCGGAGCCCCGGACACGGGCAGCGATGGTCAAGAGGATGGCGGCGGGACTCTTGTCCCGGCTGTCCTCGCAATCCTCGGCATCCTGGTAGCTGCTGCCGTCGTCGGGGGGATCATCATCGCCCGAAAACCGGTGGAATAGGAGAGGCCGTCTCGGCTTTCCCGGCCCCGGGAAGCACGGGGCTCAACTCCTTCCGGAGTGATGCCTACAGGTACGAGTTGATGGCATCGAACACGATGCGCTTGTAGAACATGATGATCTGGTAGGCGATGTAGCCTGCCATGAGGAAGTAAAAGATCAGAGGAACGATGGTCGAGACGCGCTTGAGCGTCTGCTCGGCCTCCTCGCCGCACACGCGAGCGACTCGTTCAGCCATCTCGTCACTGGCGCCACTCATCTCTCCCGTTTCAAGCATCGACACAACCATGGCGTTCTGCTCGCGCGGCGTGAACTGAGAGCGGTACGCCTCAACGAATGTGCACCCCTCTTCAGCGATCTGCTCGGATACCCGATGGAAACGGCCTCGCGTCCAGCTATTCCCGCAGCTGTCTGCCGCCAAAGCGACCGCCTCAACCGTCCCCAAGCCCGATCGCCAGGAGAGTGCCAAAGCACGGAAGAACCGTGTGTTGTCCAGCTTCTTGCTCAGTCCCCCGATCAGGGGGATCTCGAGAACGCAGGCCGAGACCCAGGGAGGGAGGGGAAGTCCGGTGGGGAACAGGCGCGGACGGACAACGAACAGCAGGAACAGGATGGCGTAGGGCACGCCAAGCAGCAGAGCGCAACGGCAGACCGCCTGGAAAATCGTGATCGGCTCACCCGTGATCGATCCGGCAAAATAGCTGATCAGAGGGAGGAGGATCGCCGCGACATGGTACTGCAGGAATGGATAGATCAGTCCTGTGATCATCTGCCCGCGAAGTGTCCGGAGCAGCTCGAACCAGTCCGCAAGTGAACGGAATACAAGCTCCGCGTTCCCCGTTCGCTCACCGACTTCGACCAGGCTGCATTCCATGGTTGAAAACAGCCGGGGCTGTCCTCTCATCGCCTCGGACATGGGCAACCCTTCGACCGCAATCGTCTCGGCCAGCTCCGCGGCGATCTGCCCGAAGGGCTCGGGATGTCCCTGCTTGAGAGCCCGGATACGGGGTAAACCAGCGTCCTCCAATGTGGCCAGATTGCCGTAGAACTGAGAACGTCGTTTCAGGCTTGCCAAGGCACAACTCCCTTGCCGGTGGTGCGTCCGCAGGAAGCCCATCACGAGGGAATGAGCGCCCTGCCTATGTGGATCCGGGGGTTCAGCACCCCGCTGGAACTATCGCAGGGGATGCACGAACTGTCAACGAAGTCGCAGTTGGACTCACCGCGAACGTCGGCTAGAGTGGGGTTGAGCCCCCAGGATTTGAGCAGGAAAGGACGGACCGCGAGTGTCCACCCAGAATACAGAGCAGACCAAACGCCCCTCAACTCCCTGGCTCTGGTCGATCGCGTTCTATGTCGTCTGCTACGCTTACCTGCTGGTTTGGGCAAATCCTCGTACCCTCTACGAAGACGGCCCTTGGTTCCTTTGCTTCACGCGGGGATGGGACTTCCTGGAATCGTACCTGATTCATCCAGGGGGGGGCGTTGGGTATGCCGCAGCAGCTCTGTCCCAACTCAACCGACTGCCTTGGGCAGGGCCGATGACCAGCACAGCCCTCAGTGCGTTGATCGCAGTAGGCGTCTGGCTGACACTCCGTGACAAACTGCGCTGCTCGTTCACCACCATCACAGCCGTCTCCGTCACCTTGGTGATGGTGACCCATGGGATGTTCGGTTACCATCTGCCCAGCCTGCTCGCATTGGCCACAGCACTACTCGGGGCCGGACTCCTCGCCTCAGTACGCTGCAAGTCACGCGTCGGCTATTCAGTTCTCCTGCTGGTGGTCGGGTCCCTGATCTACTACGGAACAGCGGGAGCCTACCTTGTGTGTGTCCTGCTGATCGCTCTGCGGGAACTTGGACGCGCTCCAGACGATGCCCGCCAGAGAGCGTTTGGCCTGGGCATCCTCGTGGTCGGCCAACTGCTCCCACTCGCCATTGGTGTTGGGATGCTCGATGCAAGCCCGTTGGATGCCTTCACATTGCACCTCCCGTGCCACAGCACCACGCACCATGTCGGCCGTTGGCCTGTCCTGATCCTCTTCTTCCTGCCGGTTCTGGCCGCACTGCGTGTTAACGGCTTCCTCGGGAGACACGCAGAAAGCAAGCCGAGCAAGCTCACGAGCGCCTTCGGCAAACTCGGGAACCGTGTGAGAACCCCCATGCGTCGCCGGCTCCTCACAGTCGTGAGCATGGTAGCCGTAGTCGTGATCTGCTCGAACCCGAGTAAACGTCGGACCCAGATGATCGTCTGCGCCAGCCGCGAAGGACGCTGGGCTGACGCGTTGGAGCACGCACAGGAACTCCGCCCCAATGCCTATTCGTTGAGTACGTCCTACGCGATCAACTGCGCACTGCACGAGGAAGGGCGTCTCCTGTCAGAAATGTTCACCATCCCACAGCTTCCGGACTCTCTCAATCTGGGCCTTGCTCTGGAGGCCGACTGCGATGCCCAGCTCTACCGAATGCACAAGGATGTGTTCCTCGAACTCGGAGATATCGACCTGCGATTCGGCATGGTCAACGCAGCCGAACACTGGGCTCACGAAGCTCTGGAGACAAGCGGAAGCTACGAAGCCGTCCTCAAACGGTTGGTCCTGGTGAACCTGGCCAAACGACGACCTGATGTCGTCAAGGTCCTGCTTCGGCGGATGCAGCGTGGCTTCCTCCCAAACTCCTGGGCTCACGAAAAGCAGAAGCAACTCGAGAGTTCCGCCGCGGTTCTGCTGCATGCTCCGGATATCGAGCGGATCCGTACCCGCATGCTGCCGGAAGACCAGATTCTCACCCCCAAGGCACTGGATGAGCGTTGCCGCCAGCACCTGGCCGCCAATCCCGCCAACCGCATGGCCTTCGAGTACCTGATAGCCCACCTTCTCGTCACCCGCGACCTGAATGCGTTTGCCGTAGCGGCAAGGCGTATCACGCACATCGACTATGCCGAACTCCCCATGCACATGGCGGAGGGGGCCCTCTTGTACCAGGCCAGCACGGGAAAACAGGCTGCTTTGGGGCCTTGGCGGGTCCCCCCACTCGTGCAGCAGCGATTCGACAGATTCATGGCCCTCACGATGCCGTACCTAAGCCGCGGCGATGCCCAAACAGCCGGTGAACTGGCCGCCCCGGCCTACGGAAACACATACTTCTTCTATTACACGTTTGGGCGCTCAGGGGTCGGGGGCAGGTAGGACAGCCGACCCGCTCAGCAGTAGAGACACCGCCACCTGCAGTCGAAGGCGACCGGGGGCGGGCAGCACAGACAGGAGTGCGACGATGGATTCAGTCCAGTCCTTGCGGCAGACAATCCTCACTGAGCTCGAGTCGATCAAGACGGTGGACTGCCATTCCCACACACGCCTCGAGAGCGAGTACTACGCCAACGGGCCCTACGACCTGTTCTCGCTGACAAGCTACTTTCAGCGTGACTTGGCGAGCACGGCAGGCGGCGACGCCTATGCCGGTGCCAAGACCGCTGAAGAACGGTGGGAGCGGCTTCGTACTGTTCTGGCCAAATCCCGCAACGTCTCTTACTGGCGCCACAATCTGGTCGTCTACCGAACGCTCTTTGGGCTCGAGGAGAGTGAACTCACAGATGCCAACTGGAAGCGAATCAACGACGCCATTCAACAACACTCCACCAATGCCGACTGGTATGCCCGAGTGACTGAAAATGTCTGTGGGTTGGAAACTCAAGTCAAGAACATCCCCTGGTTCCATGACTGGGAGGGGCGCTACTTCACCGCTGTCCTGCGCATGGAGAACGCGTTGCTGGTCCACCAACACGACCTCCGAGTCGGACTGGAACAGAGAACCGGAGTGACGATTCACTCCCTTGCCTCGGCCAAAGACGCATTGCGCAAGCTGACTCAGCAGTACGTCGAACGTGGAGCCATCGGCATCAAACTGGCGCACGCGTATCGCAGAACACTCCATTCAGAACATGTGCCGGAACACCGCGTGAGTTCCGTCTTCGACCAAGCTCTGACCGGACGCTCCCTGACGTGGACCGCGCAGAAAGAGCTGGAGGACCACATGGTGTTCTTCCTCGCTGAACTGGCGCAGGAGATGGGCCTGGTGTTCCAAATCCACACCGGCGTCCAGGGAAACTGGGGGAACGTCCCGGATTCAGATCCCCTACTGCTGATCCCGCTCATCTCAGCCTTCAAGAACGTCAAGTTCGACCTGTTTCATGCAGGCTATCCCTACTCCCGCATGCTTGGGATGCTCGGCAAACACTACCCCAATGTCTGGCTCAACATGGCCTGGATGTACGTCATCAGCATGGCTGCCAGTCGACGGGTGCTTGAGGAATGGATCGATCTGGTTCCGGGATATCGCCTGCTCGGTTTCGGGTCGGATGTGAACTTCCCCGAGATGATCTACGGTCATCTGGCCATGGCTCGTTCCTGCGTGGCCGATGTCCTGGCCGGAAAGGTGGCCCAAGATTTTCTGAGTGAAGAAGAAGCCGTCAGCCTGGGCAGACGCATGTTCCGTGACAACGGGCTGGAGCTCTACGGAATCCCTGCCTGATGCAGGCCACCCGATCCGCACGTGCGAGCCGAGGCGGGTAGCCCGCCGGCCCCATACAGCAACCATCTCGCGTGAAGAGAAGGCACGCGAGATGAAGGCGCTTTCTGGACGAAACCGTGTTTGCGCGTATGTTTCGGCTCGGGAACGAACAAAAAGGTAAGGGCAGATGAGTGACCGCAAGCTTAGGGCGTTGATCCGAGCCAGTTCGGAACTGGTTCGACATCTGAATGAAGAAACGGTCATCCAGAAGATCATCCACGAGGCAACGGGTGTGCTGGAGGCCGAATCATGTGCGGTGATCCTCCTGGACCAGTTCTCGGATGAGCTCTTCTTCTATAGCGCTACCGGATCACACGAGGACGCCTTGCGACGCATCCGGATGCCGCGCAACGTCGGGATCGTCGGCCATGTGCTGGCCACGGGGGAGCCCGTTCTTGTCGAAGACGTGAGTAAGGACCCGAGGCACTACAGCGAGGTAGACAAAGAAACGGGTCTTACCACCAACTCGCTGGTCTGCGCCCCGCTGAAATTCGGCTCCAACGTGATTGGGGCCGTTGAGGCAATCAACAAGAAGCGGGTGAAGACATTCGACGAAACGGACCTCCAACTCCTCATCGTGTTCTCGAACTTCGCCGCCGTGGCGGTGAACAACGCCCGAGCCTTTGGGCGCTGCCAAGCTGACGCACGCGCATTCCAGGCGTCGGCTGACCGTGGGGAGGTATTCCTTGGAGACAGCCCAGCGATCGCGCGGGTGTGGCGGATGATCGGCAAGGTTGCCCGAACGGACTCAACGGTGCTGATCACCGGCGAGAGTGGAAGCGGGAAGGAAGTCATAGCCTCGGCCATCCATCAGCAGAGCGGACGGAGAGACCGTCCTTACATCTGCGTGAACTGCGCAGCACTCGACACCAACCTGTTGACAAGCGAGCTGTTTGGGCACGAAAAGGGTGCCTTCACGGGAGCGACGACCCGTCGAGCTGGGCGGTTCGAGCTGGCCGATACCGGCACGCTCTTCCTTGACGAAGTGGCAGACATGGAACCATCCGTTCAAGCCCGACTGCTTCGCGTTCTGGAGACCCAACGGTTCGAGCGCCTTGGCGGCGGAGAGACAATCCATACGGACGCCAGAGTCATTGCCGCAACAAACACAGAGCTGGAGCTGGCCGTTGAGCAAGGGCGCTTCCGCGGAGATCTCTACCACCGCTTGAATGTCGTCTCCATCGAGATCCCTTCCCTGCGCGACAGACCTGGCGATATCCCCGGATTCGTTGAGTTCTTTGCTCGGTCGTTCTCCCGCGAGATGCGTTGCCCTCTGCTGAACTTCTCAGACGACGCGACGCGCCTTCTCGCAGGCTATCCGTGGCCGGGAAACGTGCGCGAACTCCGCAACTCAATCGAGCGGCTGTGCGTCCTCACCGATGAGGAGATGGTTACGGCAGCAGAGCTGGTTGACCTGTTCCCCTCGATCCGCAGATGGGCAGAACAGGAGGGACAGGCCGTACCGTCCTCGGCGCACGGAAGCTCCTCAGCAGCTCCGCCGGAGTCACTATGGGAAGCGGAGAGACAGATGATTGAGCAAGCGCTGCTTGACTGCAACTGGAATCAGAGCAAGGCGGCACGCGCTCTCGCGATCAGTCGGCACCATCTCCGTTACCGCATCAAGAAGTACGGAATCAGACTCCGACCCAACGCCTAGCCTGAACCGACTATCAGTTCTTTGGATCGCTGCGCACTTTCACTGCGGCAGAGCGTTGGTGAACGGCCTTCACGTGGCCGTCACCCCAAAGAACATTGACCTGCAGCATGTGGTCCCAGTCCACCCGGATCCCCCAACCGGTTAGTCCGTTGAACTGGTTCAGCGTATTCCACGTCGAGCCGTTCGAACACACATATCCCTCCGACATGAAACCGAACCTCGTAGGCCGCTTCATCGACGCAACCGGATTGCTGTGGCGAATCGCCTGTTCGCTGAACATGTAGCTGCTTCCTGACCTGAAGCTGGCGTGCCCCCCAAAACGCCACCAGTTGTAGTTCTCGGGAGTGGCATCCGTGGGGCACACGAAGGCCCGGGCGTTCCGGTAGTAGACATGCAGCAACTCCTGCGGGGCAGGATTGCTCTCGCTGTAGGCACCGACATAGTCGCTATAGGGAAGGAAGTCGGCGTTCTCATCGACATAAATGTAGACGGCAATCCCGATTTTCCGCATGTTGCCAGCACACGTGGCCGCACTCGCCTTGTCCCTGGCCCGCAGAAGCACCGGCAGCAGTATGGAGACCAAGCTGGCCGTGATGGCGATCATGACGAGCAGCTCGGCGAGGGTGAAGCACCGCCGGCGGTGCCGGGAGTCCATTCTCACGATCATGTTCCCTTCTGACCTGCCTGTGGCCTTGTTCCAGCAGTGGTTGTTTCTCCCAGCGACCAGCCTATAATGTACTCCCCGTGCGCGTAGACAACCTGCGAGGCCCTGCTGTCAGACCAAGACCATGCTCCCATGGAGGATACCGTTGTGAAGATTGTTGTACTCGATGGTTTCGCCCTGAATCCGGGGGACCTATCCTGGGAGGCGATCGCCAAGATGGGGGAGTTCGAACTCCACGACCGCACTCCGACTGAGCTCATTCTGGAACGTGCTGCCGGCGCGGAAGTCCTCCTGACAAACAAGACGCCCTTGTCCGCCGAGACGATGGATCAGCTCCCTGAGTTGCGGTACATCGGTGTGCTGGCGACCGGCTACAACGTTGTTGACACCGAAGCGGCGGCCAAACGCGGCATCGTGGTAACGAACGTCCCCGCCTACGGCACCCAGGCCGTGACCCAGATGGTCTTTGCGCTGCTCTTTGCGCTCATCCGCGGCGTGCAACGCCACAGCGATGCCGTATTCGCAGGCGAGTGGACGGCAAACGACGACTTCTGCTTCTGGCGGACTCCGCAATGGGAACTCACGGGAAAGACCATGGGAATTGTCGGGTTCGGACGCATCGGGCGCTGCACAGCCCAGGCAGCCGACGCGTTCGGCATGCGGGTGCTGGCAGCCGATGCCGTCCAGGAGGATCCTCCTGCGGTCGGGCACTTCTCATGGTGCGGTGTTGAGAAGCTCCTGAGCGAGTCTGATGTGGTGACTCTCCATTGCCCGCTTGTCCGTGAAACTGAAGGGCTGATAAACAGAACAACGCTTGCCCTGATGAAACCTTCGGCGTTTCTCATCAACACATCCAGGGGACCTGTGATCGTCGAGCGGGATCTCGCTGGTGCCTTGAATGAAGGCGTCATTGCGGGAGCTGGGCTGGATGTGCTTGGGGTTGAACCGCCATCCGCTGACAATCCGCTTCTGAAGGCTCAGAACTGCGTGATCACCCCCCATATCGCCTGGGCTACGCTTGAGGCCCGTTCGCGGCTGATGGCAACCGTCGTGGAGAGCTTGCGGGGATTTCTGGCAGGAACGCCCGTCAACGTTGTGTCGTGACCGAACACGGACTCGCCATGAGCGCTGATCAAACCCTCAACCGCCTCCTCTGGGAGCTGGAACTCAATGCCTGGCCAGCTCTACGGCAAACCTTGCTTGATGGCTGGGTCTGCCGCTTCAGCGAAGGCTACACAGGACGCGCCAACTCGGTCATGCCACTGGCTGGCGGCGCGTTGCTCCCTGAAGTCAAGATTCGCATCGCAGAGGGCCTCTACCGCAGCGCCGATCTCCCACCGATGTTCTGCCTCCACACCGCGTATGAGCCCCCCGACCTCGACGCCTTCCTGGAACGGCGGGGATACCGCAAACGTGTCTTCCACGATTGTACCTCGGTGAGCATCCAAACCGCCGAGCTGCGGGGCCGTTACGACCACGGCTCGCCCGAGCTGGAAGTAACCAGTGTTCCGTCGGAGCCATGGTTCGACGCGCTTGCGACATGCGCCGGTTGTGCCCCGTCGTCGGTGGCCATCTTCCGCCGGATGCTGCAGCGCATGGTGCCCGAAGCGGGTTACGCCCTCCTGCATGACAACCGCGGGCGAGCGCTCTCCTGCGGTTTGGGAGTCCTCGAACGCCGTTGGCTGGGCCTCTTCACAGTGGGCACAGCCCCCGAAGCCCGACGCCGCGGCCACGCTCAAAGGCTCGTCGAGGGACTCCTCTCCTGGGGCCAGGCACGCGGAGCGAACGGAGCCTACCTGCAAGTCATCAGCAACAACCATAGCGGGAATGCTCTGTACAGGGGTTTCAGGTTCTCCGAAGTCGGCACCTACTGGTACCGGATGCAGGACTGACCCTCAACTGCCCGACGGATGCAGTTCTCCCACTGCCGTCCAGCCCCCTCTTTCCGGGCAACGAGGGCCTGCCCACGTTCATCAATGTCCGGAAAACGCCTGAGCTTACTCGAAACCCACGAAAGCGGAGGCGTAGGTCTCACGCAGGGGGCCGCCAGTGATCTGCGCTCGGAACACGGTTGGGTACGACTTGGGCCTGAATTTCCCCGTTCCCTTGCCAAGAGTGACCTCGCCGGTCCAGACCCGCCCGTCACCTGTGGCTCTGGCCAGCTGAACATAGGGTTGCCCGTTGATCGCCAATGGGGCGAAACGGTGGTCAACGAGGACCTCCACGACGGCATCTTGCGCGGGTTCTGCGAGCACCAGTTCGAAGTGAAGCGCAGCGCCCTGCTTCAGGACGCCCCCCAGCGGGGCACCATCAGCGCGAGTGACAACGAGCCCATTCAGAGGACGGCGGACCAGACGCAGGAAGTCGAACGTGAATACCGGTCCCGGAACGACGGTGTTGCCGTCATTTCTGTGCGCTCCAGCAGCCCCCACTGTCACGAAACACGTCGTGTTGCGGCCACTGCGGTACGCGTCATGAATGTCGTGGGTGTCAACGGTGTAGGTCCCGGGTCTGGCAGCATTGAGGGCAGCCTTGTATCCCTTTGCCCCCGAAGACTGACCAAAACCAACATGGGTAAAGCGATACCCCTTCCCCGCAATCTCATCGAGCTTGACCTGGAAGAAACGGTACTCCGAGTCGTAAGGCCAGATATGGCTCATGCCGGCATATCCCCTGGGAGACGAACTTGCCAGCCGCAGTCGCCCCTCGGGGCGCTGCTCCAGTACCATCGATTCGGGCTTGACAACCCACTTCGTGTCTTTCCCTTTCCAGTAGTATGCGGGGGCCGATTCGAAGCTGGCGAACCCTTCTTCCCAAAGCACGTTGTCGCCAGGCTCAGGGTTCGGCAGAATCGGGGCAACCCTGGGGCGATCGCTCGTCAGCAGGGCGAGTGTGGTCGAAGGGGCTTTACCGGGGGCCGCATAGGCCTCGATCTCGGCCACCATCGGTCCTTCCCGCCCTACTGCGGGGCGCGGGTTGATGGCTGTTGCCCTGAGCCGCAGTTTCAAACAGTGAACCGGAGGCCGGAAACTGTGCTCGATCACCTGTTCCTCGTTGCCACGAACCACGGCTTGACGCTTCTGACCGCCGGGGGCAATCATCTCGATCACATAGTCACGCAGATTCGGCGTGTATAGCACAACACGCCCGATTTCCGTCGCCTCCTTCAGCGTGACCTCCATCCACGTTGGCTTCCCCTGCCAGGCATACGCATGCCACCCGATATCATCAGTGATGCCGTTCAGAGCATAGTAGTAGTATTGGTGGAACCATGGGGCGAAATACCCCTCGGCAGACCGGATGGTTGTGCCGCGGGTCCAGTGCAGGAGGTTCCCGGGTTTGACAGCCGCAGCTTTGCGGTCGGCAAGCTCCGATGCGATGGTCTCGATGGTCGGCAGGCCTGCGGCCGCAGGATCATCGGTGTAGATGTGCACGGCCCCCTCAGCAAAGGAGTCCCGAATCCGCCCGTCAGTCACAGCCACACTCCGCCCTTCGGACATCACGGCGAGTGCATTCACATCTCTCAAAGGAGGCCACACGATACTGCCCTGCACAGTCTTCGAGCTGTGGTTGACCGCGAGAAGGTAGACATGCCCATTGCTCACCCGTGCCCAGGTTGCCAGACCATCGATGCCCTCAACCTTCACCGGTGAAGCCGGCGGCACCCCGAGAATCGCCGGTTCCAGGAAGCGCAGTTCACGCCAGATGTGGGGCAAGCCGAATCGATGATCTATCTCCGGCATGAAGAAGGCCGACGTGTAGGGGGTGAAACCAGTCGCTCCGTAGCAGATCGAAGCGAAATACTGGTTGCGCAGGACATCGAATGAATAGGGGGGGGCCGTTCCGTAGTCGGCCATGAAGTGCGCCTGACCGGAAGAGTGCCAGAGGGTTACCCAAGTTGCCTTCCCCGGGCCTGCCACTTCATTGATCTTCTTGAGGAAATTCGGGACATAATCCCAGGCGGGCGAGTAGGGATCGGGGTCGATGATGTCTGCGCACTTGTACCCGTGCGTCACGATCCCGTCAATTGTGTCATTGGTCACGAACACGGGATGGTAGGGGTCCAATTCACAAAGGTATTCGTAGAAGTGCTCAAGGTACGACGATGGAATGTCATGGATCTCCGGCTCGTCAGCGATGTAATATCCCAGAAGGCCGGGCTCGTGCCGCACACACTCGACTAGCTGCTGCACCAAATCCCTCAGCTCCGGGCCGGGCTCTGTGGCTTTGTGGCGCTCCTCCCGGATGGTCTTCCCGAGCTCACGCTTGCCTTGCTTCCAGAGGTCGAAACTGTAGTACAGATGTCCGTTCTCAACGGAAGCGATCGTATAGATCCCGTGCTTCTCGAAGGCATCGCGGATTGGCCCTGTGTCGGGCACTTTGACTACTGTCGGTGTCTGGACGTTCTGCAACGCGACGACGTCGGCACGTGGATCGTTGACCGGTACCGAACCGTACCAACCGATGCCCAGGAAAGGCTTCCCGTTGATCAGCACGCGACGGTGCTCATCAATACGCACTTCGTTTCCGCTCTCCGGGGGTGGAAGCTTGTGCAGGATGCGTTCCGCCTTCCCCTTCCCTGCCTCGTGAGGCCCAACCACGCGGACGCTTAACCTGTAGTCACCGACCGGGATGGCGGGAATCGGTATGGTGAGCAGAACGTCCAGCGCCTGGACAGGGAACTCCCTCTGCCCTACAACCCGTCCATCTTGATCAGTCAACGAACAGTGGACCCGTTCAGCCCCGCGTCGGGTTTCCGCACTGAGCCCCACCCTGAATGACACATCCGTGAGCGACTCCGTGGCATAGATTGAATCTCTGTAGCACGGGCGCACCATGGTGATGGTGACCGGCCGGTACGCGCTGGAGACGTTGCGCACGGCAGCCTTAAGTACCCGTTTCGTCGACGCATCGCGGAGAGTGAAAACCACGTCGGTTCGAACGGCGCTGCCGCGCGTAGACACCTGAGGCAGCGGGACAGTCGTTGGTTCCCCAACGACGAAAAGCAAAGGCTCGGTCACAACCGCCCCATCGCCTTTGCCGAATACAGCCGCTTCCATGAAGCAGCGACGGTCACGGTCCGTACGATTGGTGACCGACAACCCCATCGTGAGGGTCGACGTTCCGCTCGCAGCTCGGGAGACATCGACAGACGGCTCAGAGAGCTCGAATCGGAAGGGCGCGTAGTCCGCGGAGACTCCGCTCAAGGTACCGAACAGCCGTGGCTGATGGAAGCTGTTGGTCATAGGAGACCATGTCGTGAGCTCCAACGCGCCGTCCGCGTGTCGCTCGCGGGTGATGTTCCACTTCCACAGTGCCCCGGCGTCCTCTCCCAGGACGATGGCCCCAAACGGGATCTTGACCTCGACGGACCAGCGACCGTGCTCCCTGTCGACACTCCCAGCGGCCTCAAACGCCCCGTTCCACAGTTTGCTGTGGACCAATCCATAGTCCGCTGAGTAGGAATCATAGATTGTGCCGCGACTGTTGACCATGACCTGATGGTAGTAGCGACCATCATTGGCGGGATCAAAGAAGATCTCGATGCAGTCATCCTGCCAGACAGCGCCATCACGCCAAGGAGTCTTGGCCTTCAGCCCATCCAGGTTGGGTTCATCGCAGAGCACACCGACATAGAGAGCATGGGCGTCCTGCAGGACTTTGAAACGTGTCTGGACATCAGCGGTCTTGAACGCGTGACGGCTGTCCCCCCGGTGCCCGACGACGGTGAAACCGCTCAGCTCAGGAGCCGCGCCCCATGCGGCTTCATCAAGCACTCCGTCGAGAATCACGCCTCCGGCAAGCGCTTGGACGGTGGCTGTACGCGGTGCGGGAGAAGGGGCGGCCAACGCGGCTGCAGCAAATCCCCACATCAGACAGAAACTGCTCATTCCACGTCTCATGGCCAAACTCCTCACTTGACGTCCGGGGCAATGTCAGCACCGACGAGACGAAACGTCGACCCGTGCGGGAAATGCTCAGCGGAAACCCCCGCGACACAATCGTTGATGTAGTTCGTCAACGTGACCATACCCGGCTCCTCGGAAGTACCGTGGTTCACACGGATGACAGGATGCCCCATATCCTCGGCCCGCTGTATCACCGACCAGTAGCAGGATCCATCGTCACAGACAATCGAGCAATCACACCCCATATCCCTGAATATGTCGACATCACAGGCACAGCCCGTCCCAACACCTACGCGGGAGATCAATCGGTCGAGATCCCCTGTGACCTGAACGGCAGGCTCACCAATAGGGCTGCAGGCAGACGCGACGCCACGCGCGAAGGTCGACAGTGTGACCGGGCTGACATCATAGCAGTGCAGGTACCCTTCGCGCCCGGTGGCGGCAGGCTTGTCGCCGAGCCCGAGGAACTGAGCCCAGGCCCAGGGAATCCCCACGTTTGGCCAGCGGTCCCAACAATCATGGTTGCGGACAATCGTGATCCCGTTCTCGGAGATGAACTGACGCTTGGCCCGCGCCTCGCCGTCGCTTTCGTCGATGACGTCACGGTGATTCCAGAACGTCGGCTCATGGCAGATGACGAGGGAGAAGCTCCGCTCCACCGCGGCTTCCAGGGCACGCATGTTCGGCATCCACGTGACCAGACACCGGTCAGCATCAGCATCCGGATCACCGATGATCACTTTGTCCACAGTCTTGGTGTGGTCGATCCATGTCGCTCGGCTCAGGAAATGCTCGACAATCTCTCTCACGCGCATGACTACACTCCAATCCATCTGGGCCTGGTGGCCGGCCGAACTGACACGCCCCCCAGGAAGGCTCCGGTCGAGAGACTCTCGCTCTCCGGCAAAGCCGGCCGCTGGGACAGCAACATACCGCCGAAGAAGGCTCGGCTCGAGAGACTCTCGCCCCAAGAAGGACTAAAGGCGACCCGGAGTCCCTTGGGGCGTCGGTGCCTCCAACGCCTCTATTTGAGTCTACGCCAAGCCTTCAGCGGCTCTGCAACTGGATCAATGTCCATGCCTGCGGTCCCAGAGGAACAGTGAATGCGTCCCCGCTGGCGGATACCGCCCCTCCTTTGGGACGCAGGTTGACAGCCCCGGCCGCCGAGCCGAGTCCCAGTCGCGGCAAATCCGGAATGAGTCGAACATCCTGTGGCTCAGCGGAGAGGTTCGAGACAGCGACCAAGACGCCATTCTGCTGGTGCTGCCAGTAGCTGGCGTAACACGACTCCCCGTCGAGCCCAATCGCCGAGTCTGACTCCCAGTAGCCATGGAACCGGGCCTCCTCACAGCCAAACTCATCCCGCACACGATAAATACCGGCGATTGTCTCGAAGTCGCTGTCCTGCTCACAGCGTACCGGGACATCGTGCAGGATCGCGATTGCCACCGAGGATTCGTAATCACGGAGTTTGTAGAACAAGAGATCCGCAGGGACCCCGATGTTGTGCCCCATGAACTCGGTACGGAAGCGATCCAGGGGCAGCGAGTCGACTTTGGTCTCTCCATGCTCGAGTTGCTCCCCATTCCAGTAGCCGGTCGAGAATGCGAGAGCGGGGACATTCAGACAGTCGTAAATATGGGCGTCCACGAAGCCGTCAGCTTTGCGCGTGCTGACGATGGCATAGAGACGCTTCATCAAATCCCGGATCGCAAGGACAGGATACGTCGGAGCCCGTGTGCCGTCCTCCCGTGTCCAGCCGCAACCGTGCAAGGCATTGGTACATGGCTCAGGGCGCACGGTCGTGTCAAGATAGACGCCATCGGTGTCGTACTCGTCCATGCACTGAGCGGTGGTGGCAGTGACGAAGTCTCGCCAGAGCCCGCCGGGACACGCGTAGTAGGCCATCTGGTTGGGCAGCCCCGGCAAACGGTTCACTCCGGTGAACCCTTTCTCCGGCTCGGTCAACATGTCACGGCGGAAGGTACGATACTCCGGAGCGGCATCGGAGAGCAGGAAGCCGATCGTGTAGGGAACGAGCTTGATCCCGTGGTCGTGACACGCCTTCACTAAGTCCGGGAAACGCTTCTCGTGGCCAAGCGGCAAGGTGTAGCCAAACGCATCCCACCAGCGCCAGACGAGCAATCCCCGAGCCCCGTTGTCGGCGTAGTGTTTCAGAGCCGGAACACCATCGATCGTCTTGGTCATCCAGTCATACTCATGAGCATAGGGCCGCTGGCGATGAAGGCGCATATCCCAAAAGTCTCTCGTCATGGGCTTTACGGGCGTTGCCTGCAGGCCGAACGTGTAACGGAGTTCGTGACCGGCGGTCAATACCAGATCCTGGCCGACCAAATTGAAGCGCAGGACCGTCGCCGCCTCTCCCCTGATGACCTCGACCGCCTGAAGGTCGTTCGCCGGCCGCCAGTGCTGCTCGGATTCGCATACCCAGCTCAGTCCCCGCTCCTCATCGCCGATCCACAGGACAGGTTTGAACGGACCGGACCAGCTGTCCGGCAACGCTCCTGAATGGCCGGCTTTGCTCACCGGCCACGCATGGAAGAGGCGGGCGATGGCCGGGACCAGAGGAACATCCAGAACCAAGCGTTGGAGCGTTGTATCCCGCTGGGCGGCCAAGGCACACTTGAACAGCATGAAGCCGTCATAGTCAACCGTGATGTCTGTCCGTAGTAAGAACGGAGTCGTGGCAACCTGCTTCTTGAGTTTCACGCAGGGATCCGCGGAGAAGACGGCTTCCGGAGTACTCCCGGGCCAAGCAACGGACCGCCCATCGGCCGCTGCATGCAGATCAACCGGCCCGGCCAACAGAGGGCGCCCCCCACTCACGACCTGACCCAGCAAACCATCTGCCCCGAAGCAGTGTTCGCGGCCCCACGTTGCCACGAGAGAACTTCCATCCCCGCGGGTGGTGAAGACACAAGGCGTGTAAGGCGGAAGGACCTCCTCTGTGACCCCTGCCTTGGAGTGCAGCCATTCAGGAGGGGCTGCGTAGGGCACGTCGCTCTCCGTGCGATGCAGGACAGTTCCCGCTTCGTCATGGAGGACAGTCTCAAGAATGTGATCCCCGTCGGTCTGGCTTTCGCCGGGAACGGTGATTCGTGCATAGCTGTGCCCCGTTCCGCCTCCGAGTTCGGATGCTGTGAGTAGCCTCTCCCCGAGAATCGCACGCGTCGTCGGGTCCAGTACTCGAGCAGCGACGGTGTGCCCTGCCCGGACGTCAACGCTGGCGAAAATGTCGCACAGAAACGCTTGCTTGTGGTAGCTGTATGCCCCGGTGGCCCGGAGTAACGGTTCGCACTGTTCAGGCGGCTTACCGCCATTGCGCTGGATCTCGACGGCGGAGATCGCACGTGAGTAGAGACGGACATCTGCGATGTGTCCCCGAAGGTGACCATGAAACCAACCACCGATGTGAATATCGTCACCACGCGTCCTCGTCAGCGGCAGCCCTGCGCTCCGAGCAACTACCAACTCTCCGTTCACGTAGAGAAAGCAGGCTTTCCCGGAAACCAACACAACAGCCAAGTGCTTCCACCCGCCGTCGAGAAACCAGGGCTTCTCGACCACAGACGCGTACCGGGCACCATCCCCCCACTCCAGTCGAAAGTGCTTGGTGTGATCCAGCCTGACGTTGAAATGCCGCTCAACGGCAAGATCCGCGGCCGACGAACCGATGAGGAGCGGGTGCTTCCTCTGAGGATAGACCGGAGTAGTCCTGATCCACATCTCGATGCTCATGCTCCCGGTGAACCAGAAGTCCTCAGCCTGCCCCAGGTTGACGTAATCATCGGTGCCATCAAAGTCGAGCGCTCCCCCCCAGGGCGACGTCGTCCACACGGCACCGTGGATGGTTCCGTGGTGCTCGTTGCCACTGTGATCGACCAGGCGCTGCCCACTCCCCTCCTCAAACGTGTAATGAGCAACCAGGCCATCGCGATTGACGGGACCGGCCAAACCGGTCGTCGCAGGAAGGAGGGGTGCCAGCTCTGCATCCACAATCATCTCCAGTTCCGTCTTAAGGGTAACCAGCTCGCCGATCTCGTCGGCTGTCAAGGCAACGTCGAACAGTTTGATATCGTCGATCTCGCCGCTGAACGCGTTACCCTCCCACCAGTAACCTGACCGAACAGGGCGACCGGGGCGTGGAGAGGCAGCTCCGAACGGAATGGTCCGCTCCGCGACCGGATCACCATCAAGACACAGGACAGCCTTCATCCCTTCCGTATCACATGAAACGGCCAGGTGGTGCCAGCCACCATGTAGCAGGTCTGCCTTCGCGGTCAGCTGGACGTAGGACTCGCCATTTCCCCACTCGACGTGGATGCGGTCGTACTTATCCAGCTTGATATTCAGGTTCCGGGCCACGGAGCGGTTGGCCGTGTCACCGAAGACGAGGCGGGTTGTGCCGGCTCCGGCAACAAGATCGACACGCAGCCAGATGGTAAACGTGAAGGCGCCCCGAAGGCCGAGCCCCGCATTCCCGGCGTAGGTGACTTGATCATCGATCCCGTCGAAGCGCAACGCATAGCCACGCGGGGAACCCACGTATGTGGCGCCCAGGACCTTCGCGGAGCGCCCGGCACCGGAGCGATCCCGAGCCACCGTTCCCCTGCCTTCGTTGAACGTATAGTGGGCGATTGGAGCAGCAGCCCGCGAATGTGGCGGCCAGGCAAACGCCATCAGGACAGCAGAGATCGTCGCGATTCGCGGCACACCCAACGTCTTCAGCATTGTACCGACCTTCTGGAAGTAGGGTTGAGAGATGTCCGGCGCTCGCAGGTACTGTTACGGTGATTTGCGGCGCGGCCAATCCTGTGACGCGGATCAATCCTGATCTGGCTCCCCGGGAAGGCGCCTTCCGACCTGGCAGCACGGTAAGCGATCAAGCTCGCGGGGGAGAGCTCCAAAACGGCTCGACGGAGTCTCTCCCTCCAGGGATTCCTCGGGCCATCTGCGTCCGATGGAGGGAGAGACTCCGTCGAGCCGCTTCATGGAACTGAGGCGTTGCACAGCATGGGCCTTTGCTCTTGTCTAAAGGGCAAAAACCAGCTATAATTGAGGTCTTTAATGCCGTCTGGGACAGATTGACAATCCTGCTCAATGGTGAGGGTCGCCCTGCCCGGACACAGCAAACCGCAGAGGAAGGACACTTAGCACGTGGACAAGCAACGCCCAAAGAAACGCTTCACCCTCATCGAGTTGTTGGTCGTTATCGCGATCATAGCCATCTTGGCGGCAATGCTCCTGCCGGCCCTCCAGCAAGCCCGAGGGAAGGCCCTCAAGAGCACCTGCCAGGCTAACCTCAAGCAGCTTGGGCTAGCCATGATCATGTACCGGGAAGCCTACGACAGTTTCTATCCCTACTGGAACTGGAGTAACCACCGCGGCCTTGGGGTTGCCGGCCCGAATCAGTGGTTCAAAGCGATCTATGACGACGTCGGGGACCCTGGCGTTTACGAGTGCCCTGTTCGGAGTGACAAGTCGACCACTTGGAACTACTACGGTCAGCGTGTCCCCATGCGGAATGTGAAGCCCCATTACGGCTACAACGAACAGTTCAGTGCCTACTCAACGACGCCCGTGCATCTGAAGCATCCCGCCGACATCATGGTGCTTGGAGATTGCATCCACCCTCTTGGGGGCGGCAATGTGAACGGATTTCTGGTCCGCTACATCTCCGTCAATCCGGCCAACTACAGCGTAGTGGTCGGCGCCTCCAGTCCGCACCAGAGAGGGTCACAGTTTGTCTATGCTGATGGTCATGTCAACTGGCTGAACTGGCAGCAGGTCAAACGAACGAGTTCCGGCGGGCCGATCAGATACTACCGCAGCGAGTGGTAGGCAACCTGGCGAACAGAACTCTCTCAAGGGCGGTCCGGTCAGCTGCTTCCCGCTGTTGCCGGACCGCTCTGTTATGTTCAGACACCGTCGGCCGCCCAACTTGGGAATGCGCCAAAACGTGAGAAGCCACGCCGTGCCTCGCCAGTATACGACAAGCAAGACACAGCCGTCCCCCCGCGGGCTGGCCGCCCTAATTCTCCCTGTACTCATTCTCCTGTGGTTGGCCGCCCCCGCACAGGCCCAGGACGACGAGCCACTGTCCGAAGCCGACCGAATTCAGGCACTCATCGACAAGCGTGTCGAAGAAGAAGCCGCCAAGTTGGTCGACAAAATGGACATTGCCATAAAGCTCGACCTCGAATGGCCGGTGGAAGAGCCGTCTGAACCGATCGAAGCTATTGAGCAACGTATGCTCAGGAAAATCGCCGTACTGGTTGATGCCAAGTACCCGAATAACGTGGAAGCAGGTTACCGGGAGGAAGCGGAACGCAAGTACAGACTCAGGAAGAAAGGCGACCACGTCTCCTTCATTGTCCGCGGCGGACGCGGAACGCACATATGGGTTCACGGACGGCTTCGCGAAGTCAATGACGAGCGCGTGATTGTGGACAACCGCTGGATCATCAAGGAAGATATCTCGATCGAAGACCTCGCCCGGCTCGATCCGACTCTCTCCATACGCATGAAGAAGCGCTACGTCCATGGCCAACTCCGGCGCTACCAGATGAAGCGCGAGACCTACTCAGAGAAGCTGAAATCTGCCGCGTTGCCAAAGGCCTACGCCCTCGGAGGCTATGTCCCACGTGACCGCTCGTCCGCCAACAGCGAGGATATTGAGGACTGGGTCAGCGCGTACAGTGTCTTTGACACAGCATACCAGGCAGACATGAGCTCTCTGAAGGCAAAGATCCGGCCAACGCTGGAAGAGGAAGTGTACACGGCCAACAGCTTCGTCTACGTTGAGGAAGAAGGACGCTGGATCTCCAAAAAGGAGGCCAACAGCCTCCGTGGGAAGCTCAAGCGCCTCCTGATGAAGTAGCGTCTTCCGGATGAAGACACCCTTCCCCTTGTCCGAACTCTACTGCCCCTCTCATTGCGGCGACGAATACGAAGCGTCCATGCGTTTCGAGCTCACAGCGATCCCTGGAGGCCTCACATGCACCGAGTAGCCATGGTCCTGGCAATTCTGTCCATCGCTCTACCGATCTGGGCCAAACCCGTGATCTTCTGGGTGAGTGACCCGGTCCAGGCAGATGACACGGTTCTCGTGGCCGGAAGCGGCTTTGGGAAAGACCCGGCAGTCGAACTCTCCGCTCTCCGAGATGGCATTCGTGGAATGCCGGACGCACCGATCGCCTGGCCCAGGCGGCCGAAGCTCACATCCGTTGACGTGATGCAACCCCGAGACGAATCACTGAAGTTCACCATCCCCGCAGGGGCGCGCGGCAACGCGTGGCTGCTCCGAGTCGTCACCCAGGCAGGTGACGTCTCGAACCCAGTCCGCCTCAACACCCCCAGTCCCTATTGGTCTCAGGGCGATCAGGGGCTTCGGGCGGCGTCTCCCGGTGGCTGGTTGCGTCTCTTCGGGCGCTGTGTTGGGAGCAAAGACAACGCCGGGAAGGCTGTCTTGAGGCAGATCAAGGGTGGAACGACACTTTCATTGAGCCCCGGCAAAGCGACGCTCTGGGAGACGACAATCGACCTTCCGGCAGACATGCCGGTCGGAGAGTGGCGAGTGTTCGTCCACAACGGTCATGGCCGCGATTTGGGCTGGAGTTCCGCCGGAACGGTGACCGTCAACGCAGCCGAGAAGTGGCCCGACACCGTCTACGATGTCCACGACTTCGGAGCAACGGGCCTCGGAACGTTCGGGGATGCCCTTGGGATTGATGCCGCCATCGCCGAAGCCGAAAGTCAGGGCGGCGGCATCGTCTATCTTCCCCGTGGTCGTTACCGCTTGGATCGCACGCTCACGATCCCTCGTTTCACCGTCCTCCGGGGGGAAGCCACCGAGCTGGTCAGTATCTTCTGGCCCGACACGGAAGAGCCATACGATCTCGTCCAGGGCACCGATCATTTTGGTCTCGAAAACGTGACCCTATACGCCAGTAACTATCGGCACGGCATCGTGGGAGGGTTGCGGGCCCCGGAAGCCGGGAACGTGTTCATCAGACGGGTGCGAATGCGCGGTGTGCTCTATCGGGGGCATCTCAAGCCCGAGCAGGTTGACGAACGATTCCGTAAGTCTCTGCGTCTGTCAACAGGCGGGGGAGACACGATCCGCCTGGGCGGGCCCAACATCGAGGTCACCGACTGTGACCTGTATGGCTCGGGACGCGCGATCTACATCCTCAACGCCCGAGGGGGACGCGTCGCCAACAACCGTCTCTACAACGGACGTTGGGGATGGTATTGCCTGACCGGCTCAGACGGGCTCGCGTTTGAGAACAACACACTGACCGGTGCCGATCTGATGTCCACCGGTGGAGGACTGAACTGCCTGGGCAGCACCTATTCCCAGAACGTCTACTACGCGGGCAACACCATCGCCAAATGCCACGGCTGGGACCGCGAGGCGATGACCTCCGATGCCGGCCATGGGGCCTTCTACGGACACATCACTTCCGCAAGTGGAGCCCACATGACCCTCGCCGGGGAGCCGACGTGGCGCGGTCGGGAGCGCTGGCAGAACGGTGGCGTCTTCATTCTCCACGGCAAAGGCATGGGCCAGTACCGACAGATAGCAGCGGTGGCAGATGATGACATCACCGTGACTGTCGACCGGCCCTGGGACGTCATGCCGGACGGAACGTCGCTCATCACGATCACCATGATGCAGCGGAACTACCTCTTCATAGGAAATCACTTCGAAGACGCCGGGATCGCCCTGCAGTACTACGGCACATCCATCAACCACGTGGCCGCCGACAACACCTGCACCCGGGCCGGAGGCTTCTACAACTCAGGGCGTTGGTACCGCCACTACCAGCCAAGCTGGTACTGCCAGTTCCTCGGGAATCAGATTCTCGAGGGCAATGGCTATCGCTTTGGCGCGAACAACGCAACCGGGGCCGGAGATTCCTTCCTCGGGACCTACGGCCTCCAGCATGGCGACAACCCCGCACCACTCGCCTACTGCGCCGTCCATAGACACAACAAGCTCCACAACAATGGGATCATCCGCCTGCGGGGCATCAACAGAGAACGACCAGGTCTGCGCGATGCAATTGTCGAGCACAACTATGTGGCAAACGCGAACACCGGCATCTACGTCGACGACGGCTGCGTCGGTGTGTTCGAGCGTGGAAACACGTTCGAAAACGTGGTCCGGGAACGGTACGATCCCCAGGCCGAACGGGAACGCATGTTGGCCAGGCGAAAAGCGCTTCTCGACCAAACGTCGCCAGTCTATCACCAAGACTTCGAACACCAGGGCGGACCGTTCTTCCCAGACCGCTCAGGAAGTGGTTTCGCAGCGATTGAGGTGAATGGTAGCATCACCAGGGAGCCAGGCATCTCGCGCCAATCCGGACGTTTCGACGGCAAGGCCTACCTGACCGTCAACGACCGGAACATGCTGCGCTTCCCTGAGGTCACCATCTCTGCGTGGATCCTCCCCGCCCACGCCAAAGGCCGCTGGGGCATCGCCGCCAAGAGAAGTCGCAACGGAGCGTCTCCCTACGTCCTGGCCATCCGTAATGGGGGCGTGACCTTCGAAGGCACTGACACGACCGGACAATGGTCCTACAACATCATCTCGTCGCCCACCCTCAAGGCGGGTACATGGAATCATGTCGCAGCGACGTGCGCGGAGGGCAAGGAGATCCGGCTCTTCTGTAACGGGAAACTCGTCGGCAACAAGAGAGTCAAGGAGCATCTGGTCGAGACAGAGATGCCATTGACCATCGGTTACGAAGCGTGGGGCGGTTTGGCAAACAATCCCCGGGAGAGCGGCAACTTCATCGGGCTGATCGACGAGGTCAAGATGTGGTCCCGCCTGCTGGACGAGGACGAGATCAGAAACGACTTCGAGGCGCTGGAAACAGCGGCAGCAGAGGATATGGAGCGGCGGGCAAACCGAGTGAAGCAGGAAGCCGAAGCGGAACGGAAAGCGGCTGAGAACATGAAGGCTCTGGCTGCAGGCGACAACTGGATTCTGGTCGCCGGCACAGACTTCAGCCAGCCCGTCCCGGGCAAAGAGTGGATGACGCTCAGCGGCAAATGGACCGTCAAAGAGGGCACACTCCGCTGCACATCGACCAGCTTCCTGGCCTGTCGCACGCCCGTCAGAGCGCCCCTGCGAATCGAGTATCGAGCCCGGTCAGCGGAGCCAAGTGACTTGACCGCGTTCTGGGGGACGAAGAGCGACACCTACAAAGGCGGGTACTTCGTCGGCTTCGCTTCGAATGGGAATACGCGCAACAAACTTCTCCGACATGGCGAAGAAATCGCGGGCACGGACAAGCCAGTGGCCACGCCAGGCAAATGGCATCATGTGATCGTGCAGATCATCGGGGGTAGAATCGAGCTGATCGTTGACGGTGAACCAGCCCTCACCCACGTGGACAAGCGTCCGGTTACCAATGCAAACGTGGCCGGCATCCTCGCCTGGGGTGAAGGGGAGTTCGACGACCTGCGGATCTTCCGCGGGAAGTGACTTCAGCACAACCCGCTTTCCGTCAGAGCCGCGACTGGCAAGAGCGCTTTCCGTCAGAGCCGCGACCAGCAGGAGCGCTTTCCGTCAGAGCCGCGACTACCAGGAGCGGTCCTCCTTCGCCCAGAGCCGTGTCCAGCAGGAGCGCTTTCCGTCAGAGCCGCGACTACCAGGAGCGGTCCTCCTTCCCTCAGAGCCGCGACCAGCAGGAGCGCTTTCCGTCAGAGCCGCGACTACCAGGAGCGGTCCTCCTTCCCTCAGAGCCGTGTCCAGGCAGAAAGACCGCTTACGTTGTGCGCGGCTCGGATCGGGCACGAGACAACCACAAGTGACACCCTCTGGTGCGCATCAACCCGGCCCCAACTGCACGCGCTCGACACTACAGTGCCCAACTCACCAATCTTCACCACAACTTGCCATGCGAACGGTGGGTTATCCGCCCTCGGCTGCAACGTCGATCCACGCGCGAGCGGCCCCTATCACTTGGGGGTCTGGGGGAGCGAGGTCCCCCAGCGGGTGGGGCAGCGCCCCGATTCTTCGACCCCAACGACTTTCCCCCTCGGTTGACGCGCTTCCCTTCTACCGGCCCGCCTGCGAGAGCGCCGGCCCGCCCGGGCGATCCGGGCGGAAGATGTAGTCGGGCCAGAGCGGGCAGTTCAGGTCAATCCACGTCTTCACTCGCAACGTTTCGTCGCGCGTGAGCTTCACGGCGTGATGCCCGGCATCAAGTGTCCGCCAGAGCTTACTCCGGAGCACGCCAAACGTCTTGGGCTCGGCCTTCTCAGGGCTCGCCTTGTACGACCAGTTCAGGTAGTGCACGTACCCCTTTGAGATCAACGTTCGGTACGATACCGGCACCTTCTCCTTGTCCAGGACACCCCGCAGATCAATGCGTTTGACATGCTTGGCCCCATGGCAACGCACGCAGTTCGCATCCAGCACCGGTTGAACAATATCCTCATAGGAGAAAGGCGAGCCCTCCCAGGTTGCAGCCTGTCGCTCCGTCACCCCCTTGGCAATGGGGCGCACACGCAGCCTCGGGGCCGCTTCCCGCGGCTCATGGCAACCAATACAACTGCGCTTCTCTCCGGGCTGGAGCTGCACCACACTGCGCATCCGTTGGAGTTCGTTGAAGTCCCGGTCCAGGACGCTGAAATACAGGACTTTTCCAGCCGGCGCCCGGAAACGAACCGAGCCGTCAGGCTCAACCGGGATGAGCCCGAACGACCCCTTGGCCACATAAGATGGCCAGCCAAAGGGCCCACTGACCTTATGGACAGGCGTTGCGTACCAGTCCTGGAAGCTCTGGTGGTCATTCTGGTAAGTGCCGTTCTCGAGGCGCACCAAGTCAGCACGCACTTCCTGATTCAGCCGGATATACGCGACATCACCCCGTTCCACATCAGGACCGAGACCGGCGTACACGTCCTGGACAAAGAACTCTCCACTTTCGCTGTCTCGGGCGTCCTCCGCCTCGGCAACCGGTGCGACTGCAGGAGGAGTAACCACAGGGCCGAAAGGAGTCGGGCAAACAACCGAGATCGCCGGATCCGCGTACAGCAGCTCACGGTTCCCGTAGCGATCGATGACGTAGATCCCGAACCGACGACGGGGTGCGTAGGCACAGAGCACATGGTCCCGGGAGATGGGGACGGGATCCCGGAAACACTCCTCTCGTGGCCATGATCCGGGCCAGGGCACTTCAGGGGTCAAACTGGTGATCGCCTCTGCGTCAAACCGGCCTTTGCTGCGATCCACCAGAACGATCGGCCCGTTAAGGTCGCCGAAGTGCGAGATCAACGTCGCACAGATCTCATTGGTGCCGGGGACCTCACGGCCGTTGGCCAGTCCATTCGGTTGGACAATCGTGTTGCCAAAAACAAGCTCCGGATGCGAACCGTCAGGACGAATCGACCAAAGCGTGTGGCTGTGATCAGCTCCTTTGTCCTGATACTCGGAGCGGGTCCAGATGAGTCGCCCATCGGTCATCACCGAGGGGGCCCACTCAGTCAAATTGGCGTGCGACAGCGGGCGGATGCCACTGCCGTCCGCCTCCATCCGGAACAGGACGGCAGCCTGGGGCCGCCAGCACAAAAAACGAGCCCGACACCGCGTACTGACGAACGCCAGTCCACCATCCGGTAACGGGCACGGCCAGTAGTCGTGGAAAGGCCCCCTGGTGAGGCATGTGAGGCCACTGCCATCGGGTCGGACGCTGTAGATGCGATAGTAGTCCCCTTTGGCCTTGCAGTGAGCGAAGTAGATGCGTTGCGCCGCGAAGTCCGCCATGGGGTTGCGGGCGATTCCCTGACCCGATTCGAACAGCGTCGTGGTTGTCGCCTGCTGAGGAAGGAGTCGCTCACCGTCGCGCGGGATGTCGGCAATCACGACACTCCCGCCTCCGCCCCCCCGGGCATCGAGGATGACGCTGTAGTTGTGACTTGGTTCGAAATTCTGTCGCTTCACACACAGCAGTCGGTCGACGGGAGCCAAATCCGGATCGCGCAGGAACAGCTTGCGCAGACTCAGGCGGGCCTCACGCACGCGAGCCCGTCGGTGAGCCAATGCAAAGCGCGTCGCCGGAAGCGAACGCCATCGGGCCACGAGGCGGGCATGCTCCTGTCGATCACGCGAGACATCAGCGCCTTTGCGTCCCAATCGCGGAAGCAGTTCCTCCATTTGCCGCAAGGCCCGACCTTCAGGATCGTACCGAAAGAGACTGAGCCGGTAGGCAATCCCAGTCCCATCCTCCCGGAACAAAGCAGCCGCCAGTGGACCAATGGCGCATGACTCCGGTAACACCTCAACCCTCTTGGACGTCCCGGGAAGCAGGAACACGGTACCGGATGCCCCGGAGGCCTGAAGGATGCCGCGAACCGGGCCTGCCTCGCCGGCGGCCATCTCGATCTGAAAGACCTCACCGGCGACGTCCTTGCACTCGCGCAATCGCAGTCCTGAAGGGTGGAGAAAGACGGGGTTGCCGTACTCACGTGTGTGGCGTCCCCCAACCCCCAGCCCAATCCTGAGGCCATACGTATCCCAGCCGGGAAACCAAGCCTTGGGCAAACGCATCTCAATGGAACAGAGATCCGAGCCTATCCCCCCAATGACAGGCCTATCCTCTTCGATCTCCCCATGGAGATGTCTGTTCCTGACCACGCTCTTGTAGGTGCTGAAGACGAGCTTCCCACCCTCCAGACGGACAACACCCAGCCCCGACCAGTCCCCGCCCGACACGACGGCAATGTGTCCACTCAGCAGACGCGATGTCCTCACGCTCAGATACAGTTCATCATCTCTGTGCCCCGCCTGCAATTCGTACTCGACCAATGGCCCATCGGCGAACGTTCGTGGATCGGCAACGCGTACGACACCCCGTGACGCCCCTCGCCACGCCACATCATCAACGACGCCATCCAACGCCGGGGCCAACGCCAACGGCGGACAGGGCAACCGGTCTCCGGGCACTCTCCTGGGAAACTCCATCACCCGAAGGTAGTCGACAAGACTCGGATCCGCGTCGGCCCAGCCATGAGTCTTGAGCAGCGCCACTTCCTCGGCCAGGAAGGCATCGTCCAGGGCCGCGTCGTGCAGGTCCCTTCCACCGTCAGTGGGGTAGTCAGCCACATCACCAACACGCTCTAGCGGAATCGCTCCCTCGCTGCCATACACTTCCAACTCATCGATGCGCGCGTTCCCCCCGCTCGTCGCCTGAATCTCGACCCGAATCGCGCGGACCCGGATCGGGACGAACGCAAACTCGTGCCGGGAGTTCAGCGGAACACCATCGTAGGCGGCCACCACCGTCCATGTGCCGTTCTCATCATCGGGGGAAGGCGTTCCGGCAAGGACACGGAGGCGCGTGGCTGCTCTGTCTTTGTACTCTCCCAAACTATCACTGCCGAGGGCGACTTTGTAGACCCAGCGCTCGGCCCCAAGATCAACCTGACCCCAGGACGGCTCTCCGGTGCTGATCCAGCTGTGGCGATTGCCGTATTGCCCATCGTTGAGGTGTGGGATCGCGTGGATCTTAGCGTGGCCGGGGAGGATCGAAGATGCTGTCACAACGGCAGATTCCCCCCGTGCGAGGTTCGCGAATCCGAGAGCGTCCACAGTCGGGACATGTTCGGGAGCCGTTACCGAGTCGACCGTTACCCCCGGCGACGCGACGCGAGGAACTGGTGTCGGCCGACCAACGACGCCCCGCCCGTGTACGGCCACGCGTTTCCAGCGCATGCCATCCTGAGCCACCAACACCTCGCACACGTTGGGAGCGCCGTCATCGCGCTGCCCCTTCTGATCGCGAGACAGGACAACTTGAGTCACCTCGACCAATGTCGGAAACGTCACCTCAACCCATTGCCCGGCCGCGTGTTCCGCGCCCCATTCCCCTTCGTACGCGTGCTGACCATCGTTCAGCAGAGCGGGAGAACCTTGGGCAACGGAGGACGTTCGCACGGTCGCGCCGTTCTCAGCCAACGCCAGGTTCACCCCGCGCTCCCTGCCATAGACCTCCACCTCCTGAAGGCAAGGGGGCGAACAGTCTCCCGTGCTCAGGATCAGCACCCGAAGCTGTCTAGCATGGTGCTGGCGGAAGCTGATTCGGCGGACCGTACTGCGACGCGGCCGGTTTGGTACAGCAGGCACGACATGGACGCCGTCCGTCCGGAAAACAGATTCCCAATCCTTGCCGTCCACCGAGAGCTGCACGACAAAAGACGCAGGCAAACGATCGGTGTACCGGCCCAGCCGGTCGCGCGAGAAGATGAGGCGTTGGACCACAGTCACTCCGGGCAGCTCAACCTGGGCCCACTCGTTCCGGGAACCAGCGGCAATCCAGCTGTGGGCGTTGCCATAGAGCCCGTCATTGAGGTGCTCAATCAGGTGGATGGCGTATCCTGCAAGTTCCGAGGACGCCGTGACCTTCCCACCGTGCTTGGCCAGCGCCAGGTTCTTGCCGGGCGCGACACCGTAGACCTCAAGCTCATCCAGACACGGCTGAGCCCCTGAACTCTCCGGCATGAGAAAGCGTACAAAACGGGTCTTCTGCGGAGCGAAGGTGACCACGTTGGCTGCCCCGGGGTCAATCTCGAAAGGCGCCCCGGCAGCCTGCATGAAAGCAACTGCCAGGAGCGGGATAAGGATGGACCGAAGTCGGTGTAATGTCACTGGTTTGTCCCTCTAGCACTCGTTTGTAGCTTCGGGTTGTCCGGCAGAGCCGCGACTTACGGGAGCGGTAGCCTCGCGGACCTCAATCTCAGAAGCCGCCTTGTCCGTCAGAGGGCGACTTGTCAGCCGGCAACCGCTCCCGCAAGTCGCGCATGCGCGTCAAGTTAAGGCGTAACAGGTTCTTCGACAGCGCAGTACATCGCGACAGGCAATGGGATCACAGCTGGCGTCTGCCCGATCGCCCTTTGCGCGAGCAACGGCAACGGGGCCGCGTAGGGCGTGCGACAGCAAGTCGCTCGTTCTACGCGGCCCCATCTCGTGGGGGTCCGGGGGAGCCGCTGCTCCCTCGGCGGGGTCTGGGGCAGGGCCTCAGATTCTCCACAGCAACGAGTTACAGCTTGGCTTGACGCGCATGCGCAAGTCGCAGCTCTGTTCGGGCAGCTACTCGCGCCGAAACACTTGCCGAAAATCCCGATCGTTCTACAGTTCATGCTCGGTACGGGCGATGACCTCATCCTGCATATTCCTGTTGAGGTGGACAAAGTAGTCCGAATACCCCGCGACCCGTACCAGCAGGTCCGGGTAGAGCTCCGGACTCTCCTGAGCCTTCAGCAACGTCTCCTTGCCCACGACGTTGACCTGAATCTCAAAACCACCGCGCAGGAGGAACGTCTCGACAGCGTGACGGATCGCCTTCCGGCCGCCGACTGTACCGGCCACGCTGTCGGAGAATTTGATGTTGTGAACGAGGCCCCCCAGTGCCTTGCGGTGGGACCATTTCGTGGTGGAGAGAACAGCGGCGGTAGGTCCATTCCGTTCGCGCCCCTGTGCCGCCCCTGCCCCATCAGCCAGAGGCCATCCGGCCTGGCGACCGTCCGGCGTTGCCCCGGTCTGTGCCCCCAGCCGTTCGTGCTGAATCCAGCAGAAAAAGCCAGGCACGTACCGGTGTGCACCCACCGTGTAGGCTTCCGTCTCATCATTCAGAAAGTTGGCCCATTCCACCAGCAGTTCATCGGCATCGGCATCATCGTTGCCATAGCTCGGGGTGCTGTTGGTGATCCGCTGCCGCAACGGTTCATGTCCCTCGTAATCGCCTTCGAGGATGGTTTGGAACTCTCCAAGAGTCAGCTCTTCCTCGCCATAGACCAAGTCCCGAACCGCGACCAGACTGTCCCCAAGATTGGCCAGCCCGACAAACGCGTTCTCGACCCAGTTGTAACGGGCGCCGCCACGGTCGAAGTCAGCACCCCGGTCAAGGCAATCGTCGATGAAGCAGCTGGCCAGCGGGAAGCATCCGCGTTCCGCCCGTGCTTGCCAAACGTCGTCCAGGCGTTTCGCCGCCCCCCCGATGAGCGCACTCAACCGAGCCTGAACGCGGCTGCACAACTCTGCGTAGTCCGCAGGTTCTGACTCCTCGCCGCCCCCAACCTTCCCCATGACATCCAGCAGTGCCTGCGGGCAGTTGATGTAGGGCTGTGTCACCCACATGTTCGAGGTGCCGACAACTTTGATCTCGACACACGTCGAGTTCATGAAATTGTGGACGTCCCGTTCCTGGACGCCGTGGTCGCGAAGCCCATCGGCGATGAGTTCGTCATTGAAAAATGCCGGATCGCCGACGCCGCTCGTCAGCATCTGTACGGAAAAGTCCATGAGTTCATCTGGGATATCCCGATGCCAGGCAAGGCCCAGGGTGGGGTAGACCAGCTGCGTTGCCTGACGGGCTGCCAGGCAGAGATAGGTCAGTTCATTGGTGACATTCTGTCCATCCCGATCACGGCCGCCCACCATGACGGCAACCGCCGAGCCCGGCCAGAGAATTCGGTTGAGATGCACATAGAGGCAACAGATCATCTCAAAGGCCCGTTCAGGCGTGATGCGACCTGCTTCCCGATCCGCTTCGTAGAACCGCCAGAGCGTCTGATCCATCCGGCCCGGGCACGTCAGTCCATGGTCTTCACCGAACCAGAGCGCGATCTCGGTCAGGAACATCAGCTGGAGGGCTTCGTGGAAGGTCTGCGGCGGGGCGGTCGAGACACGGTCGCAAATGTCGGCAAGGTCTCTCCAGTGAGTCCCATTCGCGTCATCAGCAGCTGCGATCTCCGCACACGCACCACCTGCTCGCTGGATGAAGAGCGAGAGTCCTTCCATCACGATTCGGCAGGCGTCGTAGAAGGTACGCTGTTCGTCCGTGAGCCCCGCATCGGCATGCTTCGTGCGGATGAGATCCAGAACGCCCTGCACGCCGATGGTAAAGATCCGTTCGTAGTCAGGATGGAAATGCCCGGCATCGCCGCCGGGAAACGGAGGGATGGCATCCAGCACACCCTTAACCTGTTCCATCTCTGCCGCTTCACCTGCATCCGCCGCCCGGAATTCCGGTTTCCCTATGATGCACTCCCCCGGTTCAATGTCGAACGGGAGGGTGCGCAGACGCTCTGCGCAGCGCCGGGCTCGCCAGATTAGCCAATCTTCATCCTCCACTCGGGTGGCCCAGGTGCGCGCATCCGCCAAGGTACGCGCGGGGATTCCATGCTGCGGGCCGCGGTGCAACTCAAGCGCCTTGTCACGCAGCCGTTGGATGGGGGCACTCAACCTCAGCGACAGCGGGTCCGGCAACCCGGGAATCTCAACCGTCTGCTGTCTGCCAGGTTTCACGGAACTCATAGCCATCTATACCGGCTCCTTGATATGAAACGGGACGTCGTCTCTGCCGACAGACGCGTGAGCATCAACGCCCCAGTCCGTATTCAGTTCGTTCGATCACCGAGTCCTGCAACGCCTTGTCGAGACGCACGAAATACTCGCTGTATCCGCCGATACGTACCAGCAGATCCTGATAGTCTTCGGGGGTTTCCTGGGCTGCCAACATCTCGTTCCTGTTGATTACGGACACTTGCGCCTGCATCCCCCCTTGCTCGAAAAACGTACGCAGGAGCCCGACCAATCCATCCAGCCCCTGGCGGTCAGCCAGCGTCTCTTTCTGGAAACGCAGGTTGAGTACGGGTGTTCCTGTCGCCAGGTCCAGAGGCAGCTTGACCACCGAGTTGAGCAGAGCGGTTGGGCCGTCGCGATCACGTCCGGCTACCGCTCCCACCGAATCGTTCAATGGTGTTCCAGCCAGACGTCCATCCGGGGTCGCCCCCACCGGTTGACCAGCCCGTGCATAGGTCGCGAAGACGATGCAGGACGGAAGGAAACGTCCGCCGCGGACCTGGCGGTACGAGCGCAGCTCCCTCCAAGCATAGCCGATCATCTCCCGGGCCAAGTCATCGACGCAGGAATCGTCATTGCCGAACTTCGGCGCCGCTTTGAGCACTCGAAGTGTGGCTTCATGACCCGCGAAGTCCGCAGCAAGCGCGGCTGAGAGCTCTGCGGGGGTGATTTGGCGTCGGTCAAACACGCAATGCTCAACGGCGGCCAGGCTGTCAATCAGGTTCGCGATCCCCTGATAGGTCACCACCGACCAATTGTAGCGTGCACCGCCCTCCTCGAACGACAACCGGCGGGCGACACAGTCCCGGGTAAAGAACGTGCGATAGAGCTTCGGGTCTTCCTCGCCGGCCATGCGCCTGGAAAGGGCGGCGTTGGCTCCTTCAGCGAAACGCATCGTCATCACGCGGATCTGCTCACGCACAGCGTCAGCGAACGCCGCAAATGTGGTGAACTGGGCAAAAGCCCCCGTCTCCGCCCCAGCCTGCGCTCCGGTCAACGGGTCCACCCCATCGTTCATGGCCAGCTCGAACGCTTTGGCCAGATTGATCTCTCCCTCCAGGCTTCCCACGTTCGAAAGCCCCCCGATCATGGTCTCCGTGCAGCCGCCAAAGCCAGTTTCACATGCATCCTCAGGGGTCAGTCCGAGGTCAGCATCCAGCAACGCACTCACGTAGAGATCATCGTTGTAGAGAGCCGGCCGGCCACTCCCCTCTCGAAGCACCTTCAACGCCTCGACGAGCAGGTTGTCCGGGGTATTGCCGGTGATCCGGAAGGCGACATTGGGGCGTCGTATGTGGTTGCGCCCGCAGGCGAGCACAAGCTCCCGGGTCAGGGCATTGCAGCCGTCCCGTCCGTCCGGCGTGCGTCCGCCGATCTGAAGATTCCAGCCGTTCATTTCCTCGAAGAGCTGAAACCACTCGTCCAGCAACCGCCGAGCAAAGGCAATGTCCAGTGTGCCGCCCTCGATGTCGTGCTCAAAGAGGATCCCAAGAGCCTGGTCAACCCGCCCGATGCTGTCACACCCGTCCAGCATCCAGGTGAAGTTCACGGCAAGAAGGCCTTGCAGGAAGGTCGTCGATGGCTCCAGGAAGCACCCGGCAAAGCTGTCTGCAATCAAGGCCAGCTCGACTCTCCGATCGCCTGATGCGACGTCCACGGCGGCCTGCAGGGAGCAGCAGGTCCGGGCATGCAGAGCCCGGATTCCGGCGCAGTAGTCTTTCAGAGCCAACAACAGGCCTTCGCCTTTCGTGTCGCCGTCGCCCCGTGCGTTTTCAAGCTCACGATCAAGCTCAGTTTCCATGGCGTTGAAGCCGTCGCCAACCACGCGCCGTATGTCCGGATTGCTGTGCGTGTAGCCGCCGAAGTGCTTGATTCTGGAGCGCAGATCCGCAACCAGCGAATCGATAAATGCCGCGTGTTGCGGGTACCGTCTCTTCTTCTCGTCGGCGATTTGGGGCTGGACCTCGAGCCCGGTATGATGGAAGAAGTTGAGGATGTAGGAGAGGACATGATGCACGCCGTGCGTCCGCATGTTCTGCCCTTCGAACAACGACTCGCATGGGAGAATCAGCCGGTCGGGGGGAACGCGAACATCCATGTGCTCGTACATGCGGCGCATGGCCAACCCATAGGCACGCGGGAAGGGCAGATCCTGCCCCTCGTAGAAACCAACCGCGCCCCACTCGTCAATCTCTCTGAGAATTTCGAGGTCCATCGTCAGTGACTCCTCACTGAATCTCCGGCATGGGAATATCTTTGCCGGCAAGCTGTTCGGCCTGACGTTCAGTTGTGTAAGCGCCGTAGAACAGCGCATTCAGGTCTATCCACATCGCCACACGGCGCAGCTCATTTTCAGCGAGAATCGCCTTGCCGTGTCTCTTGCGTAACATGGCCATGAGCCGGGCCCCACGAGCGCCGTGAATGCCTCCGGGAGGGGTGACATCCAGACGGTTCCGCTGCCCGAAACACGGCACGAGGACCTTTGCCGCCATCTCCGCATTCGTGTTCCTGCCGCTCTGCGCATTCGGCTTGCCGCACAGCGCCCAATAGGAGGCCGCGAAGCCCTTCTCTGCGGTCCCGGTCATGCGAACGCCGCCTTTGGGTTTGGTGTCACCATGGCAGGAAACGCAATGCTTGTCCCAGATTGGCTGCACGACGGTCATATAGGAGAAAGGTCTCTCGTCGTGGGGGCCGGGCTTGATCCTCGACGGTGGTCCCATCAAGGCCATTGGCGGCTTGGACACGGGTGCGGTCATTCGGTTCTCATGGCAACCGATGCATGAGGTCCGTTCGCCGGGCTGCAGCGCAGTTGTCGACCTCATGGTCTGAATGGCGGAACCATCCGCGTCCAGTGCCTGGAAAAGAAGCGGCTTCCGCGCGGGCACCAGGAAACGGGCCGAGCCATCAGCCTCGACAGGCACGGTTCCCAGCACGGCCCGAGCGTTCTCCTCGCCGGCGAAACCAATCAGCGGATTGTTCGCCCAAGGCGTGATCTTGGGGAAAATCTGCACGATCCGAATAGCCTTCACGGCGCCCGGCGGGACATCACCAAGTCCGCGGTAGATGTCGGTCACCACGAGCTCGCCAAGTTGCTCGCCTTCTGGTGCGCACGTAGAGGGGAGAATAGGTGGGGCCGGACGCGCTCGCAGCGGGATCGGGGTGGTGCTGTTGAGGGCAGGATCGCGGTAGATCAGCTCCCGGTTCCCGGCTGCGTCGAGCCAATAGATCCCAAGGGCATTGTCCGGTGTTGGGTCCTCGTAGCTGCGCCCCTGCGAACGCAAGTAGGTATTGCTGTAACCCACCAGGAAATCGGTCTCGGACAGCGGCCAGACAGACTCGTAGTAATCGGGCAGATTGAATCCCTCTGCCTCAGGGAAAGGCTGCGGCGTAATCCGGGTGATTGCATCCAGACTGCTGTTGCTGTCCACCGTCGGGTCCACCAAACAGACCGGGCCACCAGTCAACGCATGGTGGGCAGAAGCGACAAACGCGATCTTGCTGCTGTTGGGCACGGGCTTGGCCTGAAATGTACAGTGCGGCTTGCTGCTGGCGTTACCCCACACCGCCAGCTGGTTCGTGCCATCGGGGCGCATCGACCAGAGATTCTGGTGCGTGACCGCGTCACGATCGATATAATCCCAACGCGCGAAGATGACGTGTCCGGTGTTCGAGACCGCGGGGAACCACTCGGCCACGTCGTTGAACGACAACGCGGTGATGTTGCTCCCGTCAGCATCCATCCGATGCAGCGTATACGAGTGCCACCGCCGGCTGTAGCTGGCCCCAAAGCAACGCGAATAGCTGCGCCGCCGAGTGGAACAGAAGACGATCCCCCCGTCAGGCAGATAAGCAGGCATCACATGATCATAACGCCCATCTGTCAGGCGCCTCAGGCCCGAACCATCCACACCGATCTCATAAATGTGGAAGTAGCCTTCCTCCCCGCCTTCCTCGTTCACCTTCAGATTCCCCGCCACCAATTCGCGATCCCCGCACTCGACGTATGAGAAAATGACCCGCGTGCCATCGTAGGAAAGGCGCGGCTCCAGCACGTTTCCGGGAGGAAGTCGCTCGCCCAGAACGGAACGCGTCTTGAGGAAGCGCCCCATGTCATCCAGTACGTAGATCCCACCCCCGGCCCGCTGCCGCCAGCCGAAATACTGCATATTGAGGTGACTCCAACGGCAAAGACGTCGTTTACAGAAGAGGAGTTTCTCGGCATCGAGCAACGGGTTGGCAAAGGCGACACGGCGCTTGAGCAGGCGCACCCGGTTGTAGACAGCCGGCCAGGCAGCCGACACCGTCCTCTCCCCGTTGAGTGCCTCGGCCAGACCACGCAGCTCAGCACGTTCTGCCGCGAGAAATCCGGGCGTCTGTCCTCTGCGCACCCGCTTGATAAGCTCCTCGGTCCGCGCCACGTGATCGGCGGCCGCCCTGGAGTAGATCCCATCAGTGCCATCGATGCGATCTTCGCGCAGCCATTCAGCCTGCGTCAGAAGATAGAGGTCTGTCGGCAAAGCGCCCGCAGGGCGTTCACGAAGCGACACGACGTCGGGATGATTCGCGAACGCCGCAAATGTCATCAGGGAAGCCGTGTAGGGGCCATCGTAGGGAAGCACGCGTAATGGAATTGCCTGGTCGCCGTTGTTCTGAGCAAGGCTCAGCCTGAGTGTCTTGCCCTTGCCAGCGAGTTCAAGGGCCCAACCCCCTTCGCCGTCCCGGGGCAACAACACCAGCATTCCGGAAGCATCCGAGCTGTCAACAATGACAGCAGCTGCAGTCCGGTTTCCCGCGGGTAACAGGGCTCGTTTCCCGGGCGCCAGTCGAACGGGCCTGAGAATCGCATCGGTGCCGATGGCATAGCAGGCGGGTGCCTTGGGAGACGGCAACGCCTGCCCCTCGTAATGCCAGCTTCCATTCCCCTGCTTACTCCCGAACGCCGCGGATGCCTGGTGGCGTGTTCCGTCCCCGAACGTGATGACGGGATCCCAACCCGTGGTGTCACACGTGATCGACCCGTTCTGCGCCACGATGAAACGTACCGTGTCCCCTTCAGCCAACTCCAGCTTTCGGGAGAGCTCCTTGCCCTGGGTGTCTTTGCCGCCTATCCTGGCTTCCCAGATACCCACGCCGTTGTGCTCGACGCTGACGTCTGTGCCGTCCCCCCCCTCGTGCAGCGCGAAAACGCGTCCACTGATCGTCGCCGAGCCCGTCCTGGGTACCCGGAAGCAGCGCACACTCGGAATGGCTTCCCCCGGATGGTGCCAATTCTTGCCGATCCTGCACCACGTGTGTTTTCCCTGCCAGTAAGTGGAGTCATACCACGTGCCGGTTTTGTAGGCCATGGGCGTGAATGCCGTGTCCCCAGGATCCGCAATCTGCATTTCGTAGAACCATCCTCCGTCGCCTTGGCGGACGGTAGAGAAGGCATCAGAAGCGCGATGCGAAGCCCCGCCCTGGTACGCCACAACCGGATCCCAGCCCGTGGTGTCGCAAAAGATCGTGCCCCGCTTCCCGACTACGAATCGCAGGCGATCACCGCATTCAACTCCCAGCACAATCTCGTGGGTCACGCCCTTGGCGTCTTTCCCCTCAATCTCACGTTCCCAGAGCTTCCGCAGCCCGTGCCAAATCTGCAGTGTAACGCCATCACCACCTTCATGCAGTTTGAACGCCCGTCCCGAGATGGTGACCTGTCCGGCCGCCGGAACGCGGAAACAACGAACGCTCGGGGTGTCATTGCCCGTGTGTTGCCAGCTCTTGCCGACACGAGTCCAATTCGGCCCGGTCCAGTACGTGGAGCCGTACCACTCATCTGCGCGGTAGGACAATCGCTTGAACGCGCGGTCCTCAGCGGGTGCAACGACCGCCACCTCCAGAGGATTCGCGTGCGAAACCGGCAGCTCAAGCACACGCTCTCCCTCACCGGCCATGCGCCGGACCGTGACCCCGGCCACTGGGAGGACCAGCCGACGGCCCAGTGACTCAGTTCCGAGCTGTGAGACGAACTCGGCAACAGTCATCGGCTCTTCCACGGCCAGTGCCGAGCCAGTGCCAACAATGATGAACACAACAGCGGCAATTGAGCGGAACATCACAGGCGCCCTCCTGCGTTGCGGATGTGATCGCGCATGGCTGCACTCGCCTGCTCGCCATTCCGGGCAGCAACAGCCGCCAGAATCAGCTCGTGCTCACCAATGGCCTCGGTCCTGAGGGAGGCATTGTCCTGGTAGCTGGCGTGGATCTCAAACAGGAGATCGGTGATGGAAGCCATGAAAACATGAAAGATCGGGTTAGCGGTACTCCGGGCGAGCTCACGATGGAACTCCATGTCGTGTTCCATGTAGGCGCGTCGGTCATCGATACCGTGGCGTTCCATGGCCGCCAATTCCAAGCCCAGGACATCCAGATTCGCCTGAGTGCGATGGTCTGCAGCAAGCTCTGCGATGCTCGACTCCAGATGGTAACGCACCTCGAAAATGCCGGCCCGATCAATGTTGGCATGTGTGCGCAACAGAGGCGACAGCATGCCGAACACGGCCGCCATGTCAAGGGGACGGACAAACACGCCCTTCCCATGCCTGGCCTCAACAACCCCGACTCCCTTGAGGATACAGAGGGCCTCGCGGAGCGGCAGCCGGCTCACCCCCAACATCTGCACCAACTCACGCTCAGATGGCAGCTTGTCGCCAGGCTGAAGCTGGTTCGCCGCAATGTAGCCAATCAGGGACTGAGCAGCCGCCTCCGGAACCGTCTCCGGACGCTCGATTCGAAGCATCTCACACACCGCCACAGGACCACCTCACACCTAACACATATACTCATATGACCACTTAGTCTGCATTATACCTCATTCGCTGAGCAGTGTCAACGCACCCACGCGTGCGCGACGCAGGCCCCAGTGACGTGGGGGGAGAACTCCAAGATGGCTCGACGGAGTCTCTCCCTCCAGGGATTCCCCGGGCCATCTGTGTCCAATGGAGGGAGAGACTCCGTTCGAGCCGCCTCAAGTAACTGAGAAAGAGTTGCGTGCGCGAGACCAGTTGTAGCCGTACCCGAACGTTCTGTCCATCCGAGCCCTGACCAACGGGAGGGGGTTTCCATCAGAGCCGCGACCTCCGGGAGCGGACCGCTTACGTTGTGCGCGGCTCTGTGAAGACACCGCGACTTCCGGGAGCGGACCGCTTACGTTGTGCGCGGCTCTGTCAGGACACCGCGACGTTCGAGCCGAGGAGCAAGCTGGTACCAAGCTGCGCAACGCGCGTGCTCTTACGCTCATGTGGTGTTAAGATACGCGGTGGCTGTTCTCACGGGTACGGAGACCGTAACGAGGAGGATCACAGGATCATGGATCCGGAAATCACGCGCGCGCTGAGCCAGACGAACTTCACGGCATGGGACTGGGGCATTGTAGCCGTGTATCTGAGCATCTCGGTCGTCATCGGCCTGAAAGTGAAAAAGTACGTCGGGAGCATGGCGGATTACGTCACCGCCGGCCGGGGCGTAGGCGCTGCACTCGGGGTAGCCACCATGACCGGTACCGAGATGGGACTGGTCACGGTCATGTACAGCGCTCAGAAGGGGTTCATTGGCGGATTTGCCGCGTTCCACATCGCCTTGATCGCGGGAGCTATGACCCTCCTCGTCGGCCTGACCGGCTTCATCGTCTTCGGCCTCAGGAAGCACGAAGTCCTGACCATTCCTGAGTTCTACGAACGTCGGTTCGGCAAGCGAGTTCGCGTTCTTGGCGGCGTCATGCTCGCCCTTGGAGGAATCCTCAACATGGGGCTCTTCCTGAAGGTGGGGTCGATGTTCATCGTCGGCATCACCGGCCTCTCGTCCGACGGCAGAGCACTGCCGATGGTCATGACCGTGCTGCTGATTCTCGTGCTCGTCTATACCGTTCTGGGCGGCATGATCTCAGTGATCATCACTGACTACATTCAGTTCGTTGTCCTGGCCGTTGGGATCCTCGTTGCCACCGGGCTCGCCATTGCCAACCTCGGCTGGAACACCATTTTTGAGGTGGTGGCTACCGAGATGGGGGAAAAGGGGTTCAACCCACTGGTTGCTGACAGTGCGTTCGGGCTGGAGTATGTGATCTGGATGGCATTCCTGGGAATGGTTGGATGTGCCATCTGGCCCACCGCAGTGGCCCGGGCACTGGCAATGGACAGTGTGAAGAGCCTCAAGAAACAGTACATCTGGTCATCGGTGTCTTTCCTTATCCGCTTCATTGTCCCCTACTTTTGGGGTATCTGCGCGTTCGTCTTCATCATGACCAAGGCTCCGGATCTGGCACCGCTCTTCCTCGAGGCCGGCGAAGAGGCGGCGCCCTTGAGCAACCTCTACGCCATGCCGGTATTCATGGGGCGAATCCTGCCGGCAGGACTCATCGGCATCATCTCCGCGGCGATGATCGCGGCGTTTATGTCAACCCACGACAGCTACCTGCTCTGCTGGAGCTCAGTGATTACCCAGGACATTGTGGCGCCCCTGCGGAAGACCGAAATGACGCCAAAGGCCCGCATCAAACTCACCCGTATCCTGATCGTCGGCATCGGCCTCTACATTCTCTACTGGGGCTTGTGTTATTCCGGCGGCGAAGACGTCTGGGACTACATGGCCATCACCGGCGCCATCTACTTCACCGGCGCGTTCTCTGTCCTGTGTGGAGGCCTGTATTGGCGACGGGCGAGCTCAACCGGTGCCTTCCTGGCTCTCCTGAGCGGCCTGGTCGCCGTCTTTGGCCTGGCCCCGGTGCAGGATCTGCTGGGCATCAGTATCCCGGGAGCTCGGTTCGGGATCGCGAGTATCGTCCTGGCCTGCCTTACCATGGTAATCGGGTCGCTGGTTTTCCCAGACCGCCCCGGAATGCACGACGTTGCGAAGACCGCAGAAGAAGGAGGTGACGCATGAACGGCTGGATGCTCCTATGGAAAGCGGTTTTCATCCTCGGAGTTGCGCTCTTCGCAGGCATGAGCGTGTGGGTGACCATCGGCGGTTTTGGCGACATCAAGCGGCTATTCGCCCGACTCGAGGCAGCCCACGGGACGAAACCCGAAGACGAGTAGTCAACGCGAACGCTCTAACGGCAGCCTGAACGCCGCGACGGCTCCGGTTCGGGTCGTGACGAGCAGATGCGGCTGCCCCCCCAGAGAAATCTCCGCCAACCGATCGGGACGCCCGTCAATCCGGGCGATCCCTGTTGGCTTTCCTTCGCCGTCGAGCAGATACACAGTCCCTTGCTCATCGGCCACCGCCACCATGGCCGGATTCTCTCGGAGTACGTTGAGGACCGTGGCGGCAACAGGCAGACGGAACGCACCCCGGCGGGAGCACTGGTGGTCGAGAACAACGATCAGACCGTTGTGGAGCGCCACGAGGATCTCCTTCCTCCCATCGCCGTCAAGATCGCCGACATCCACATCCCGCAAGCTTCGCGAGGGGCGTGAGCCCGGCCCGAACGGTGCACTTGCGATGGGCCGGCCATTCTCATCCCACACTCCGACGCGGTCCCAGGGCCCATTGATATCCCCCACGACTTCTCCCACGCCATCACCGTCCAAATCCACATGGATCAGGTGGTACCGCTTGCGCCCCCAGCTCTTCACCGGTGTGTGCCCGGATGGCACCCCGACGTAGCCGGCCTTGTTGGGGTTCAGGGTCCGACTGTTCAGGATGTTCACACGGCTGGTGAGGCTTGGCCTGCGCAGGCTGACCAAATCCCGAGAACCATCCGCTCGTGGGATGACAATGCTGCGGACAACATTTCCCCACACCTGCTCCTTCCGAACAAGCAGCTTCCCGTCCGGGGAGAGCACCTCGACCGTGCAGGCGCTCCCCACAATGGCCTGCGATGGGCTGTCCTCCAGGAATGCTCCGCTGGTCAGGCCGTGAATCCCGGCCAGATGCGGCCCGGCCTCCTTCCACCAATGGCTCGCCTGATGCGTGTAGACCCACGGCGCCATCTCCGAAGTGAACTCCCAGGCGCGTTGGAGGGTGGCCTTTCCCGGGGCCAGGCGAAACGCGATCACCTTCTCGTCATCACATCCGACCAGCAGCAACTTCTCGAGGCCCCACCAATGCAGCGCCCGCACAGCTCCGCTGAACTCAAGGCGTTCCGAGACGGTCCCGTCCATTCCCACCAGCACTGCCTTCATCCCGAATCCCAACACGATCCGGTCACCCTGGCCCCCTGAGACGACAGCCAGGTCGGCGAGCTTCTCATTGATCTCGAGGCGGTATGCCACAGGCAGTTCCGGAAGCGCCTCAGAGGAGCGCTCAAATACACGTTCCTCCTGCGAAGCCCCGGCCGACACCGGGTCACGCTCGTTCAGAGCCTTGTCAGCTTCGTTACACCACGCAGCAATCTGAGCGCAGGTCGACGACAACAGCCGAGCCCCATCGATGGTGTGCACGCCGGGAGTCAGCACGATCCCGGAGCCTGACATGGCGAGCGTCTCCCGGTCGACGACTTCCCCATCGACGGTGACCGTTCCACTCACAGCAAGCCGCACGTGCGCAAGGGCGCGCGCCGAAGCAGACAACCGACCGTCCTCGAACCCCCAACACAGCGAAACTGGACTGTCGCTCCGGAAAAAAGGGGTGCGGCCACCCAGCTCAGATGCGCCGAGGGCAGAAAGTCGGTCTACCTCAACCAGAACGACCTCGGCATCACCCAGATCCGGACAGTCCACGGCCAACAGCGCCGGCCGGCCCGGCTCGCCGTCACGCACAGAAGGCAGTCTACAAGCAAAGCGCTGAACATCCAGACGACGACAAACAGGCTGGGCCTCCTGGGCACTTGGGAGCGGAGCGATCAGCGTGGCACTCACGTCGATCGTGCCATCCGTCACCGTTCGGAAACGGCTCAGAACGGACAGGCCGTAGACCTTCCCGCTGCGAACGTCGGCCGAGACCACATCCGAGGGGCAGATGCCCCACACACGGGCGGCGGCATCTGGACCCTCATCTGCCGGGGAAACAGCCACCTCGAGGCGCCGATGTTCGTCGTCCCAACGAGCTGGAGGAGTCCCCCAACTCACCTGGACCTCCGCATTGTCACTCCCAGCCCGGAAACGAAGTCGATCCACGACCAATGTGCATTGACCGATGCGGTGAATCAGGTGTCGCCGCCAGCTTGAGAAAGGCGCGTTCGGGACACTGGCGGTTGCGAAGGCCAAGTCGTCCAGAACACCCGTCCGCTCAAGTGCCGCCCCCAGAGGTACCGTTGGCTGGACCAGACCATCGATGCGCACGATGAGCTGATTGTGGTACCCGTGCAGGACAGTGTCCCCCCCGATGCGCAGAGCCAAGATGGCAAAGCAATGGTACGGATTGCGCCCCTGCCCGTTGTAGCCGTCCACCAACACGAAATCGCCCTTCTCCCCCGTTTCACTGCGAAATCCCCCGAATGTGAACGTCCCGTCATGAGGCAGTCCATTGCCAAGGGCCCGCCAACGCTCCTCCGGCATCGTGTCCACTGTCCATTTCCCACAGACATCACTCGCATCAGGCACCGTGCGGGCCAACTCAGGACTCGGCCAGAAGGACTGTCCCAGGCGGAAGGTGGGATCGGCGGCAAGAAGTTCAGTCTGGTCGCGATAGCTCAGCCAACGACTGTCGTTGAAGAGGTAAGCCAGGCGATGGAGGTGGTCGAGAGCAATGTAACGCAGGTGCCGATGTGAACGCGTTCCCGGGAGCAGGATCTCCTGGGCACGCATAAGTTTGCCGAGCACCCCGTTTTCCAGAGGGACTCGATCGCCGCTGAGCATCAGGTAACACACGAGCGGAGCCATCGAGGTCCCGTACCAGAAGAGATTGTCATTCTCACCATGAACCCAGTCGTAGTGATGTAGCGACTCAAAGTCCCACGCTGCATGGCGCAGTCCCTCCTGCCAGACCTGCCCATCGTAGTCCCGGGCGAAATAGCGGGACACCGTGTAAACACAGACGGCACCCCATTGATCATGTCGTGACCCCACCTTTGGTGACGGCCCTCGACGTCGGTAACAGCTCTCGTGCTGCCGGTGCTTAAGTTGACGGGCAAAGGCATTCGTCACCTGCAGGCGTTCCTCATCGCTGAACACAGGGCTTTCCTCAATCAGGTCCCAGTAGAGGATCATCCGATGGCTGCGGTAGTGGTCGAGCCCAGTCAGGGGGTCCGTGACGTCCACTTTTCCCGCATCCACGCGCCGGATCTCGCGTTTGGCAGCAGCGTCAGGGAAAGCCAGTTTGAGGAACTCCCGGGCATGTCGCTCATCCCCGGTCATGTAGTAGAATGCCGCCCGCTTACTGAGGATGTTCCAGCCGAAGAAGCCACCGTGACCATACCCCTCAGACGCACTCCAAAGCGGAACGTCCTTCATGTCCTGAGGATTCGATGTGCCGGCAGGAAGGTGAATATCGGCGATCCAGCTCAGGGCCAGATCATCCCTCGCGCTTCCCCCGCGCGCCTTTGCGGCCTCGTTCAGGCGCACAATCAGCTGGTTGGCCGCTGCGGCAACACCGGCGTCCTCGCTGCCGCCCGCGAAGATCACATTCGCCCCGTCCCCAAACGGGTTGTGCAAGCTCCGAACTACATACCCCCCGGCCCCGGGATACCGAAGGTCCAGAAGCGTAAAGTGTCGGTTGTAGAGCTCATCGATCGTCTGGTTGGTGGAGCGGTTCCCGAGGCAGATCAGGTGACCGATCAAAGGAATGGCGGCCGCGGCAGATGTATCACCGACGATCGGGACAGCCACTCCGGTCAAGTGCCGGATAGCGGCGGCGATCGTGCGGGCTTCCTCGGCGTAACGGCCGGACTCCGGTGCGACAATCGAGACTGCTGCCTTGCCCTTCCGGATGATCGCGGTGGCTCGACAGAGCGGCTTGAGTGTCGTGTAAACCGGTGCAGGATGAGCTTCCAGCCCAGGCCCGCGGCCCACCGTCCCGGCGGCGAAGGGCAAGTTGCCGTCATCCTTCCCGTCGCTCTCCCGGAAAGAAACTCGATCTGCCACGAAGCCGCAATTGGGCTGCTTCCGGGAGTACAGGTAGATCACCGCCTGCGTGATGTCTGGCGGAGCATCACAACGAACAACAAAGTCCTCGAACTGGTCCACAATCGCCCGTCCGAACTGGATTCGGCCGTACCCCTTCGCATCGACGAACTTCACCAGGAGCGTACCTGCAGCGGGGGAGCGCCCTTCAACAGCCCGGATACGAACGGTCGCCAGATACGACGTTCCAGCTCGCACAGGAACAGCCTGCATGACCCCAAACGGCCGAGCCGCATCGTCATCCTCAATAAGGAGAGCCAGGGCCTCCTCCTCCCCCAATGCCGTCAACCTAAGCGTCCGGGCGGCGCGACGGCCTCAGATCCTTTTGCGGTTCATGACGTGACGGTGCTTCGTTGGTGTTTTTTTCCTCGGAAAGCTGCGTCCAGGCCGGCGTTCGGTGAGT
>Ga0209045_1000502_pt1 | contig 45869 bp, 45 predicted proteins | sample SaaInlLV_10m_DNA_4_FD_184664 | JGI IMG/M metagenome (GOLD analysis project Ga0209045, IMG submission 184664) | Marine microbial communities from expanding oxygen minimum zones in the Saanich Inlet - Saanich Inlet SI072_LV_200m_DNA (SPAdes) (version 2) | ecosystem: Environmental > Aquatic >...
TATTACCTACAATTTGATTAGTCATAATAACGCTAGGATCTGGAGCATAACGACAACTTGCAGCAGCACGTTGTTCTGCAAGAGCTTCTTCCACACCTAATTTACAATCAAGACAACTACTTTTACCAGGGACATAAATCGAAACTTGTCCAGATCTTGGATTAGTACCTCCACTAACTAATGGGATTTGATGCCTTACTGCATAATAATTAATTATTGCTCTCACTGCAAAACTATCTACACAATCAAGAATTAAATCAGGTTTATTTTCTTCAAAATACGTTGACTCTTCATCAAGTTTGTCAATTATTCCTCCAATGTTTATTAAATTTTTATTTTCATATTTTCCATAAATATTTTTAGGATTAACTATTTCAGAAATTCTTTCAGCTAATGCAGTTGCTTTCATTTTTCCAACAGCATCATAAAATAAAATTTGTCTATTAAGATTGGTTGATTCAATATCGTCATGATCCATAATATCAATATGGCCCACTCCTTCGAGTGCAATGTTTAAAGCAGCAAAATTTCCAAGAGCACCAGCACCAATAATCAAAACTTTTTTATTTAATAATGAAATATTGCTAGATCTGTAATTATTATTGTTCAATGTTCTGTTTTTTTTATTTTGTTCGCTTTTTTTATTTTGTTTGCTTTTTTTATTCTTTTTACTTTTTTTACTTTCTTCGGATTGCTTTTTTGAACTGTTAAATCGGTTAGGAGAATCTAATGAATATTCTAACTGGTCTATTAATTTTGCATCTTGTTCAAGAGGCATAACAATTTTTCTCACTTCTTCTGTAATTATTCCTCCGAGAATTCCGCTAATAGTATTACCTTGAGTATCATCTGAATATTCTTGAAGTAAATATTCATTCTTGAACGATTCTCCGCAGTTTATGAAAAACTTTCCTGTAAGATTATTTGCAGAAGCACTTATCACTTTTATTCTTTTTGTTTGACTGTAGTCCAAAACTTGTTGTTTAGATTTGGGAGAATTGGTTGTGTCAATAATTAAATCAGGAGTTCCTAGGATATTTAATAAATTAGTTTTTTCCAAAGATAAATTAATTCCTGTTATTTGAGCTGTAGGATTAATCTTAGATAAAATATGTTCAATACTTTTTGTTCTAGAATCTTTTTCTCTCGCGGTAAAAGTTAAAAAACCTTCCCTCCCTAAATTTTCTTTCTTATTTTTTTCTACAATTCTATTATCATAAACTTCAATGCATCCGATTCCTAATGCAGTTAATGCTGCGGACGTAGATTCTGCTAACGGACCTGAACCTATTATAGCTACTCTGGTTTTCTTCAAACTATTTTGATTCCAACCTTTTATTAATTCTTGTCTATTAAATCTGTCGTCAACAACCATTTTTATTTTGTTTTATTTTTTATTTTGTTTTTTATTTTTATTAGTTTTATTAGTTTTTTTGTTTTTATTTTCTTATTTGTTTTTCTTATTATTTTTTTTTGAATATTTTTATGCCCTTATTCTTTTTGTTTAGGAGGGATGGGTTCATTAGAAATTCTAATAGCATAAGGCAGGGATTCGTGTGAATCAGATTTATTTTCAGAATCTCCAAACGCTTCATCACCTAATAACTTATTTTGACCTAAGCCATTTCCAAATATGCCGCCCAACATTTTGCTTAATATTCCTCGCATTTTAACTTTCTTTTTTATTTCTTCTTTCATTTTAGTTTCATCTAAATAAAACGCACCCGAATCATGTAGTCTAACTCCAACAACACGACTGTCATAAGTTGATTGCTTACAAAAACCACAATACTCTTGCGTAGCAATTTCTGCATAAGGTTTTCGTTTTCCAGGTTGACAATTAACAACCAATCCATATGAGAAACTAATTTTTTTATCTTCAATTAATTTAAACCGGGTACCTTGAACAAAAAGAGGTTTTCTATTAAATTCAAGTTCATATCTTCGACCAGGATTAGAAGGATCACTAATAACTAAAATTTTTCCTTCACTAATAACTTGAGGGTCAGCAATTTCTTCTTCTTGGGATATTATTATGTGGTTTGATCCAGCAATTTCATTAAGTACTGTTTCTTGTCCTTGATCATCTAGGTTTGAAAAAAATGTATCCATCATTCCATGACTGTGCCACCAACCAACAACTCTATGGCCTTTAGCACTTATTTCTTTACCTGCTTTGATAACATCTTTTGCTTGAATCTGAAATAATCCTTCTCTAACATCTTGATCAGATGCAAGAAAAGCATCTCGTGCAATTCTATCTGTGCAATCTTTTGGAATTGTCAAATATCCTCCACATTCCATATTTGGTAATCCTGAAATTTCTTTAACAAGTTTAGCATAAGTGTATGCTTTTTCAAATGCTTCTGTTGTAATGTCTATTCGTCCAAGTTCTTGTTTAATAGCATTTCGAACAAAATTTTGTGTGGGTTCATCTTGAGATAATAATTCATCTAATAATTTCATTTTCTTGGGCCTCCGCGTATAATTGGAATTTGTTTTTCTTTCAAATATGATTCTTCAACTAAGTTATCTCTGAAATGATTGTAGTTACAAAGTATACACTTTCTCAATTCATAACATTCGGCATATTTTTTATGAGTATAACCGAACATTAACATTTCTTTACATCTTCTAAGTCGTTTTGCAACAACATCTCCTGTATCTTTACCGCTTGTTGGAAATGCTTGATTTCCTAAACATAGTTTTGCATAATTACTTCTTTTATTATGTAAGAATGGGTGGTTGTTGTTATCGATCATAACTATTTGTTCACTATATTTTAAATTTGAACCGTTGTTCCAAACTCGAATACCTACTCTTGCTTTTCGAAATAAATAATGTTTACCATCCATCTGACTTTTTATTGCAAATTCAGGAACTTCTAAAAACGCATAATAATCTCTCGCATATCTAATAAATCCGAAATTTTCTATTCTGTGCTCGTCTAGTGATGCAGCATCTATTTGTTCATTTTCAAAAGAATCAAGATCATTTAATATTTTATTTTCATCTAACTGAGTCATTACAGTATGGACTCTTAATAAAGATATAAATTTAGTATAATAATTTTTTTCTTCAATTTCTAATGTTTTTTTTGTTTTATTTAGTGCAAATCTTCTTCCTTCTATATTCAAACTTTGTTTACATTCATCTAATTCAGTTCTTACTAAATCATAAACTTTATTGTTTATAATTGCTATAGGTCTATCTTTAAATGCTAAGTTAAGAGGAGATTCAAATTCATCGTCGCAATTTTCTTTACTTAAAAAAATAGTATCTAGTCTTGATTCGTATGCAGTTTTATTTGCAGAATGTTCTCTGTTTAGTTCAGATATTCCTGCAAGTTCTAATAAATATTCTATATTTTCTTCTAATTTCGCTTTTACTTTTTCTCTTTTTTCTTGAATTTCTCTAAATTCTTCAGGAGTTAATCTTCGTCTAACAAAAACAGGGTCGCTAGTAGTGACATCTTCGTCATCAGATAATAATTCCGAAAGTTTTTCTTCATGAACTCCATTTTTTAAATTAGGATATATTGTTTTTATGATTAGGTTAGCAGTATCTGTTGCAGGTTTAATTAATTGATCCAATTTTGTATCTTGAATAATTTTTTTTGTATATTTTACTTCTGCTTCTTTAATTTTTAGGTGTGCTCGTTTGAAAAACAAATCATCTATAGAATCAAAATCACCTACTTCTTCAACACGCATTTTTTTTGTTCCAAAAAATTTTTTTTGTTCAAAATAAGACCCACTATGTTTTCCATCTACTGCTGCGTATATTTTTCCATCAACTAAGAACACAGGATTTGTTTGAGCAAGTTGAACAAAGGGGTGTCGTTCCATTCCTCTTGCATCAGGTAAAACACAATTTAATTCTCGTTCAATACTGGAGCGTAATATGCTAAGTTCATCAGGATGAAACCACCAGTCCATTCCATTATTTAATCTAACTTGGATCCTAGAAGGATTGTTATTGTCAATTATTTTACCTGCAGATCCGAGTGCTACTTTTTCAATTGTTCCTTTATAATAATAGTTGTTATTTGCGTGATTATTTTGCGGACCTAAGTTTCTTAAAGCTCGAACTTCTAAACCTTGTTTTAATTTAGTACTCATTTTAGCAACACTGTTTATTTTTTTATTAAGTTAGTTTTTTTATTGAGTCAGTTTTTTAATTGAATTATTTTTTTGTTAAATTTTAAAAATTTAGTAAAAGAAATAAAAAATATTTTTATGATTTAGAAACAATTAGTTTCTATAACCGCCTTCTTGAACAGATGAAACTTCAAATTCAAATTTTCTATATACTTTTTTAGCTCCGCCTTCAAGTTCATGATCTGCTTTAACTAAATAATTAATAACATCAGCATCAAGATCTGCGTTTCTTCCATTAACCATAACAACACGGCCTTTAGCATTCATTACTTTTTTAAGTCCGCTCATTATTGAAAGATCAGCATCCTTAGCAGGTTGTTCTAAAACATAATTGATACAGTCTCTTACAGTTTTTTGACTATAATCTGCAGGAACTCTCATTACAATTGCTTCATCTTCAGAAGCAAGTCCTGTTTTTCCACTTGCAATAATTGGCAAATTTTCATCTGCTAATTCTTCTAGCTTACCGCCTAATTTATTTTCTGGTGTTATTACTGTTGATTTTCTTTTCCATTTAAACAAACTCATTTTTTTTCCTCCCTACTCTATATTGGTTTTAAATTTAGATTCTGCTTAGAATTAGCTGTTTGTTATTTTAACAGTTATTTAACTAGGGTTTGGCTAGTTTTATTCTTAACACAATCTCAACACATTAGTATTTTACTATCCCACGCCCTTTTTTATTTGAATTTATATTGTTTTGATGTTATATTATGATATTATTAAAATATTATTATAATTATGTTACAATTATGTAAAGTATTAAGTTACCCATATATAAATGTTACTATTAACCAGTAGTTTTAGTGCTCAGTTTAGTTATATTTTTTACTGGAATTGTTGATGGTATGATTTGATGTATACAAAAACTACTATATTTATAAACACTTAAAAATTACACTCAAAAAGGTTAAAATGGCGAGAATAAGAAAATTTGCGGCATATAGAAGGCTTGAACGTCCTTACACACGAGTTAGTAAGTTTAGAAACAAAAGCTACGTTAGAGCGAGGCCTAATAGTAAAATAGTTCTTTATGATATGGGTAATCTTAGAAAGCACTTCCCGATGTGCGTTCTTCTTAAATCAAAGGCTAATTTGCAGATTAGAGACAATGCACTCGAAGCTGCAAGGCAGACTATAAACAGATATTTAGTTAAGAAAGTTGGAAAGGGTGAATTTAGAATTCAACTAAGAGTATTTCCACATCATATTCTAAGAGAGAATCCTTTAGCTAGTGGAGCTGGAGCAGATCGTATGAGTACAGGGATGAAATGTAGCTTTGGAAAATGTATAGGAGTTGCAGCACAAATAAAATATGGTCAACCTTTAATTCAAGTATATCTAGGAAAAGCAGGAGTTGCACCTTCAAAAATTGGATTGAAACGAGCAGCATCAAAACTTCCTTGTCCATGCTCATTAGAAGTTTTTGAAAACCCTCTTCCAAATCAAGAAAAACCTGTTGCAGAAGCTAAGAAGGAAATTAAAAAAGAAGAGAAACAAGAAGAAGTTAAGGTAGAACCTGCAGTTAAATCAGAACCTGAAACAACTCCTGAACTAGAAGCTAAACCTGAGCTGGTAGCAGATGAAAAAGTGTCTGAAGAAAAGTCTGTTGAAAAAGTAGCACCTGAAGAAGTTGTAGAATCAACTCAAGCAGCTGCATAAGTTTAATATTTATTCTTTGAATTATTCATTTAATATTGTATAAGAATTTTGTAAAATCAGAATTTTATAAAAGCAGTTTTTTTCTTTGACTATATAATTTTCTTTTTGATCTTTCGTTTTCTAAAATCGTTTTTCCCACGTTTATTACTGGCTTTAATGCTGAAATGTATAAATCAAAACCTTCTTTTTTTTTAACAAGTTTTGCGTTTTTTTGTAATTCTGTTAATTCATCATAAACTTTTTTTGCATCAACATAAGCGGATAATTTAAATCTATGTTCACTTTGATTACCATATTGATTAACGATTTTTTCTGCTTTGTTCCATCTAAAATCAGAATCTGTGAAATCTCCGTCGACAATCATCATATGTTCAAGTTGACCTGTTGCTGTGAAATTATAAGAGCGAGTCATAATTTTTAGTAATTTGTAAAAATCTCTAACGCTATATTTTTTTAATAGCTCTATTTTTTTATCTGAATTAAGGTTATGGAACCCATCATCAGAATCGTGTTTTCTGTAAATCGTATCTCTGTGGTACAAATGTGCGGTTTTATTCTTTCCAGTACCAATTACTTCTATTCTGTATTGTGCAAATATTGTAGGGACTTGTGCATGTTCAACTAATAGGTCTATGCTGGGCATTAAAATTACCTCTTAAAATTAATTATTGATAGTTATACTTATCTCAACACTTCTTTTATTTAGATTATTATCTTTAAGTGTTATTTTGAAGTAGTCATTTATATAATTTTTGGTGGTGATTTTGTCATATTTGAATAAATTTCACTTTATTTTTTGCACTAACTTTACAATGTTATAGATAATTTTACATATAATAATTAAATTTGATAAAATTTTCAGAGAGAACTTTGAATTTGATGATTTTAATTAACTGTTTATTTTCAAAAACCAATTATTCAAAGTTATCTACACAAAATTTTTAAACAAATAACTTTTTAACTGTTAAATATGGGGTGATAATATGAATATTACAACAACACTAAATGAATTATTTATATCTATTCCTGCTTTGCAGAATAACTATTTTTATGCATTTGTTATTTTTTTGACATTCTTTATATTGATGAAGTTATTTGTTTTTGTGGTAGAAAGAATTGTTGTCGGATTTGCTGAAAAAACTAAAACAAAACTAGATGATAATCTTGTAGAAGCAGTAAGAGGACCGTTGACTTATTTTATTATGGTTATAGGTTTATTTTTAGGATTTAATTATTTGCAATTAGGAGGATTAATTAATTTTATTGTAGGCACTGCAATTTATTCAGCATTAATAATATTGGCAGTAGTTATAGTCTCGAGAGTTTTTAGAGTGGTGATTGATCACTTTGGCCATAGATGGGCTAAAAAAACAGCATCAACAATAGACGATGCTTTATTGCCTCTTTCTAAAAAAATTATTAATGCAATATTTATAATATTTGCAGTGATTTGGATTTTAAAATTATGGAATGTAGATGTTACTGGTTTACTTGCAGGAGTAGGAATTGCAGGAATTGCAATTGGCTTTGCAATAAAAGATAGTCTTGCAAATATTTTTGGAGGAATATCTCTTCTTTTTGATAAAGCATTTCAAGTAGGTGATATGATAGAACTTGAATCAGGAATAAAAGGAGTTGTTGATGACATTGGAATTCGAAGTACGCGAGTTAGAACATTCAATAATGAACTTATGATTATTCCGAATGGACAACTAGCAAATGGCCGAGTTACAAATTATAACCAACCAACATTATCTGCAAGAGTTGTGGTTTCTTTTGGTGTTGAGTATGGAACAAAACACGAGAAAGTTAAAAAACTAGTTTTAGATACTGTTGCAAAAATTAGTAATATGCTTGATGATCCGGCACCTGTAGTTGTGTTTACATCAATGGGTGATTCTGCACTACTTTTCGAAGCAAAGTTTTGGGTAAAAAATATTTCAGAAAGATATGAAACTAAAGAAAAAGCAACATGTATGATATATGATGCGCTTAACAAAGCAAAGATTGGGATACCGTTCCCGACAAGAACTGTTCATGTTAAAAAGTGAATAGTTTTTTTTTGTTTTTTCTTTTTATTTAGGCAGTTAGTTTATTATCAGTTAAACAAGTATGTTTTAGTTTTCGATAAGGAACTTCGTTTTTAATTAGAAGTTTTAAATTGTCAAATGAATCGGCATATTTGTCTCCGTGTTGTAATGCAGCTAGTGAATTATATTGAAGTTTAACTGTTTTATTTTTGCGCCAAGCAATTACTACATTCCAACCATATCCTTTTCGCATTATTATTCCTTCTGTATTTTTTGGAATAAATTTAAGTAAGTGTTTTCTGTTTTCTCCTACATATTCCATTAACATATTTTTTTTAAGTTTTTTATATGCTGTAGCAGGTTTAGATTCTTTAAATGTTTTAGAAACTCCCATTATTTTTCTTCCATAAACCACAAGATCACTTTTATGAACTGACCTAACTTTGTCTTTACGATTTATGCTAAGATCTCTAAACTTTACGTAAACACTTTCGCAACTAGTATTCTCTTCAACAAATCCTGTATCTCCTTTGATGGGTGAAAGCAATTTACTAAGTTCTATATCTTTTTTTGCTATAACTTTACATCCTTCTTTGGCATGATCATTAATTGTTTTCTCAGATTCAACAATAAATTCTGGTTGAGAATAAACGCGATCTAGATATTGGATAAGTTCAGTTTCAGAATATAACGAAATGATTGATTCAGGAACATTATGTTTAAATAAAGTATCTTCTTTTTCTAATTTTTCTAATAAAGACTTAAGCCCGTCGCTATGAAGTTGATTTGCTTCTTTGCATTCATCTGTTAGTAATTGTGGATCTGTCATTTTAATTGTATTTGTCTGATTAGTTTTTTTTTTTTTTTTTTTTGTTGTTGTTTGTTTAATACTTGTTCATATAATTTATCAAAATCGATATTGTTTTTAACGACTAATTTAATATCTTCGGGTTTAAAAAATAATTTGGGATAATATTTGAAGTCACCATTTTTATTTTGCAGGTAATTGTGTGTAGAGAATTTTTTTTCTTGTCCTGCAATCCAAGTAATGAATAATTTATCTCCATGCGTTCCTCTATTATTTTTCGTATTATAATTATTAAAAACAATAATTCCTTTAGTTCCATTATCTACATATTGATCTCTTTCTTTTTTTTCTGGTCCTATGTATTTTATTGATGATTTTTCAGTTAATTTTTCTTTATATTCCATAGCGTTTATCGGAGGGTTGTATTTTTTAGATCCAATTGCTCTTTTTTTGGAATATATTTGAATGTCGTTTTTAGCAATCTTTCTTTCTCCTTCTTTGATTTCTCCTTCACTAATTAAAAATTTAATTCCATTAAAAATAGCATATAAGTTGTCACACTCTCTTTTGATTGTTCCGTTTGTGTTTTTGGTAAGTACTGTTTTTTTTGTTTCAACGTATCCTTTTTTAATAACTATGTCATTATTAGATGAGTTATCTCTAACAACTCGAGGATCGTCAACAATAAATTCGGGTTGAGCATATACTATTTTTAAATGATCTAATAATTGATGGTCATTGTATAACTTTATTATTGTCTCAGGAACATTATAGTCAAATAATCTGTCTTTTTGTTTTAATTTTTTTAGCAATTCTTCTAGAGTATTCTTTCTTGGTACTTGTTCTTGCACTTTTGTTTCTAAAAAATCTAGTTCTGTCATTTTAATAGTATTTGTTTAATTGATATTTTTTCATTGTTTTATTCCCTTATTACGTGTGTTTTGTAAAGTGCTTGATAGTCAATATTATTTTTCTTGATAAGTTGAACATCTTTTGGATAAAAAAGTTTGTCTGGGTAATATGAAAATTTTTCAGAATTATAACCTTGCCATGTTGTTAGTTTACAATCTTCTCCTGCAAGCCATGTTATGAACATAGGATTTCTTTTTTGATGATCGTGTTCGCCTATAGGATTTCCTTTTTCATCGCTTAGATTTTTATCAATCATTACTATAACTCCTCGTGCACCATTACTAACATATTTTTTATCTTCTTCAAGGGGTTTTCCACTGTACTCAACAATCATTCCTTTTTTAATTTGTTCAAATGTGTTTAATGTAGGTTTTGAATCATATTTTTGTTTACGACCTAAACTTTTTGGTTCAGAAATAACTTTTAGGTTTTTTTGATTTATTAGTTTATCGTCGCTTTCAATCCAATAACTGCTTTTTTTAAATTGAACATAAAATTTTCCGTCTTTATTTTTTACAACTCCTGTTTCGCAAGTCTTTACAATTACTTTAGTTGTTTCCCATCGTTCTTTTTTTAGAACAAAGTCTCCTGCACGTGCATATTTTTTTACGTTATCTGCATCATCAATAATAAATTCTTTTTGAGAATAAACAGTTTCTAAATGTGCAAGAAGTGCTTTGTCGTCGTATAATTTTAATAATTGTGAAGGAACATTAAATTCGAATAATTTATCTTTTTCTTTTAGTGTTGTAATTAGTTTTTCTAGTCCTGGTTTTCTTACTTTTGGTTTTTGAGATTTTGACTCTTTTTCTCTGTCTTCTTTTAGTAAATGTGGATCGCTCATTTTATTTTACTTACCTCTTACACACTGTTGATAAAGTTCATGATAATTAATTCTATTCGGAACAAAAAGTTTTACATAGGCAGCTTTTGCAAATATTGAAGGTCTAGTTCCAACATAACCGTATTCTCCTATTTTTCTAGTTGTTTTGAATTTATTTTCAGGATTATCTAGCCAAGTAACAAAAAACCAGTCTTCTCTGTTTATTCTAACTTTATCTGAAATAACGCCTTTTGATCCTCTGCAGATTAAACTTTTAATATCTTTTATTGGTTTTCCTTTATACTGAACTTCTTGTCCTTTTTTTAATTCAACATCATCTGATTTTTTTGGAATGTTATGTGGCTTTGTGAAGAAACCAGGCTCGCATAGAACTACAATATCTTTTTTAGAAACATGAACGTTTTTTTTGTTTATTTTAATCACAACTGTTTCTTTACTATATACATGAGATATTTTTCCCTGATCATTTGTGTTTACAAGTTCTTGGCTATCTTCTATGTCTGTAGTTGCTTCAACCATTAATCCTGTTCTCGCATATTGCCAGAGTAAAATAGGGTCTTCAACAACGAAATTATCTTCTGAGTAAATTTGTTCTAAATGTTTTAGAAGTGTATCGTCATCAAATGTTGTTCGAGCTACAGGAGGCACGTTATAATTAAATATTTCATCTTGTTTTTTTAGTGCTTCTAGAAGTTTGACTATTCCTGGTTTTCTTTTAGTCGTGATTACAATTGTATCGAGGTTATCTGAATCCGTGTTTGTCATTTTTTATTCACCTTATTGATCTAATCCTAAGCATTCTTTTTTTAGATGTGCATAATTAGTATTATTTGGTTTGATGAGTTGGATATCTTTGGGTTGTAATCTTGTATTTGATGAGCATGAATTAAGAGTGTAATTGCGAGTGTTTGAATTTATTCCATTAACCACTCCAGGATTTTCTTCCCATACTATAGACAATTGATGTTCATCAGTTCGTCTATACATTCCCATTACCAATCCTTTAGATTTATCAGGGATGCTTGTTGTTACTTGAGTTACTGGTTTTCCTGTATAAAAAACAAACAAATTTTTTTCTACTTCTCCATACTCGTTTAGTTTAATTGGATCTATTTTTTTTGTTCTGAAAGCTCCTTTTTTACCGGTAACAGTGAATTGAGCAGGATGTATTAAATTTGAATTAAGGTATTTTTTTCTGTTTTTAGGAGTATCTAGTCTAAATCTAGGAGAGTAGAAATCTTTTGCAAAATAAAGTTCGCGTCCAAATTCCTCTTCGAATATTCTTCCTTGAGTTCTTACTTCTAGTAATGTAACTCTGTTTTCAAGTGCACCTTTTTTTACAACTCTAGAACCAACTTTAATGAATCTTGAAATAAGTTCTGGATCATCAAAAGCAAATTCAGGTTTAGAATAAATTTTGTCTAAGTGAGAAATAAGATCTGTATCGTTATATTCATTTAAAATTGTTGCAGGAACATTATAATTAAACAGTTCATCTTTTTCTTTTAATGCTTCTAGAAGTTTAACCACTCCTGGTTTTCTAGCTTCTTTTTTTACAAATGATCCTAATTCTGTTGTATTATTTGTAGTCATTTAAACACCGTCTTCAAATTGTGTAGAATAAATTTGTTGATAAGGAACTTTATTTTTTACAATCAGTTTTAATTCGTTAGGTTTGAACCAATATGAATGTACGATGCCGCTAAAAATAGGTCCATAATCAGATCTGTGGGTTGTTTCATTTATGTGTTGAATCACATTTTCAGTATCTAACCAAGCAATAAACATGCTACCTATAAGGGGAGAGTTTGTTTTAGTATTTGTAGAAATATGCATTATTATTCCTTCTGATTTATGCGGAACATATAAAGTTGTTTTTCTTATTTCTTTACCTGCATAACTAACAACAACGCCACGATTTAGTGCATTTGTTTGGTGAATTGGTTTTCGTTCAATAACTTTTGTGTTGATGAATCCTTTTTTTATTGGAATTCTTAGATTATCTCTTGGAATTAAATATGTTTTATTACCAAAATTTACACTAACTTTTTTTTGTGAATCTGTATTTCGTTCTGTAACTTTTCCTTCTTGATCGTGTGCTAATACTGTTTCAAATAATTCTTTAACACCTTTTTTAATAACTCTGTCATTAGGTTTTGCGTATTTTGCAATATCATTTGGATCTTCAAACACAAAAAATTCTTGAGAATAAACTTCATCTAAATATGATTTTAATTGTTTATCAGAATAAGCCATAACCATTCTGGGAGGTACATTGAATGCATACATAGGATCTGCGTTTGCTAGATCAGCTAACACTTGTCGCATATTTGCGCTTCTTTTTATTGATTCTATTTTTCCAACTAGATCTTGACTCCCTTTCATTTAAACGCCCTTCTTCTGTGTTATTATGATTTTATAATTATAATATATCTAGTAATAGGTGCGGCATTTATAAAAGTTTCGCTTTTTTACCCTTATTCAGTAGTTAATCTAAGGGTGTATTTGTATGTTTTAGTTTAGAAATAGGGATTATTTTTGTTAGTCATTTATAATTGAAACTTTATAAGTTGTATAATTTGTATACTCTAGACGAATTAAGTTTAAATATGTCGAATGTATGTATGTGCTACTGGGCAATTTGTCTGTGGTTTGATAGTTTAGGAGAAGGGCGCAAATGATAATAAGGGAGGTCAGGTTATATCCTGCAAAAATACCTAGAAAATATCCATTCAAAACAAGTAGGGCTGTACAAAATTCTGCTAATGGTATTTTTATAGAAATAGTTAATTCTGATTTATGTTTAGATAACGAAGATCCTGGAGTCAGTATTGGAACAGGAGAAAGTGCACCAAGAAAACATATAACTGGAGAAACACTTGAGCAGACATTATCTGAATTGGAATTAATTTCTAATTACATAATTGGAGAAGAACCAAAATATGCGTGGGAACTTTTGAATCATTTAGGTTTTAGTCCTGCAGCAAATCTTGGAATGGAAATGGCGCTTTTAGATCTTATTAGCAAACAAGAACAGCTACCTCTTTGTGATTTTTTATCTAATAAGTATGATATAACTGAGTCTAAACCTCGAATTTCATATTGCGGATTTGCAAATAGTGATGCTTCTGGTGAAAAATTTATTCGCAGCTTAAAGCGAGCAAAAAAAAATGGATTTAATATAGTTAGAATAAAAGCAGGAGAATTAAGTTTTGATCAAGAATATGGGCGGATAAGTTATGTTCGTCGAGTTTTAGGAAATGATTTTGGACTGTGGCTTGATGTAAATCAAGCGTGGACATTAGAACAAGCAAAAACATATGTTGAAAAATTTAAAGATCTTAATATAATGATGTTAGAACAACCCTTAATTGCTAGTGATTATGAAGGCCATAGAAAATTAAAAGAATATACTAATATTCCTATAATGCTTGACGAGTCTGTACAAACAGGTGCTGATTTAGATAAAACTATTGATATGGGTTGTGCAGATGCTGTCAATTTGAAAATAATGAAGTTAGGAAGTTTTGAAGAAACAAAAAAACAAATAAAAAAAGCAAAAGCTGCAGGATTACAAACTTATTGTGGGGCAACAACAGTTACAGATATTTTTGCAGGTTTTGCAAGGCACATAGAATTTGCATTACCTGAACTTGATTATTTTACAACAGGAAAACCTAGAAGTGGAACGTTTGTTGAAAATCCCACTCAACCAAAATTAAAATTCACTCCATTAATTCCTTATGCGACTCGACCAGTGGAGAAAGGAATTGGAATTAATATTAATCACAATGTTTTAGACAAATATATTGTTAAAGAATTGGGTTTGAGGTGTATAAAATAAATGAACAATTAAATTGATGTGTTGCAAATTTTTTATGCTTTTTTGGGAGGGCTAAAATGCAAATAAATAAAAAAAAGAAAGTGATAATTTTTGGAAGCAAAAAAAATAATTGTCAAGAATTAGATTTGTTTAATTCTTTAAATGATAGAGGTTTAGAAGCAGAAATTTGGAATCGTAGATCGCTTCCTCGACGATTAAAAAAAATTAAAGAATGTGATAATTCAGTTCTTTTGATTAGAAATTTATTTTATTCTCTTATTAAGAATTATGATAATTATGAAGTTGAAGATGTTGTAAAAAAACTTAGACGTGCAGAAGAAAAATTGAGAATATTAAATTCTATAGATGGGTTGGTTATACTTCGTGACAAATTAAAAATGTGCGGTGTGTTTAGGCAATTAAGAATTCCATATATTAAAACATATTCTTTAGAAAATAAACCTTCAGAACTAGTAAAGTGGGTTAATGATACTGCTGATGATTTTTCAAATGGAGTAATCATAAAAGATAGATATGGTGGACTTGGAAAAGGAGTTTTGAAAGCAAAAAAACAAGGATCTTTGTATATTTGTGACATAAGTTGTGTAGAGGGTGTGGAAACAAAATACATAAATGAAACTTTGAATACTGATGATTTAAAAGAACTTTTTAAAAAATATATGTCTGGTTACGAACTTATTGGACAGCCTTATATTAAATCAACTCATGAATTTAATACTATAAATGAAAGTGAAAGTATTAGAGTTTTAGATATTGGAGGATCATCTTTTGTTGCCATGAAACGAATTGCAGAATCTCCTATTAACAATTTGAGTCTAACAAAAAACAAAGTTGTGAATGGGGATGTTCAAACAACAAGGGCAAATGAACAAGAACGAAAATTCTCTAAGCGACTTTCAGAACACCTCAATTTATTTTTTATAGGGTATGATTTTATTAGAACCAACTTGGCTTATTATCGAGATGATCCTGGCGCGGTTTATGTTCCAAGCAATCTTCGAGGAGAAGAAAATGTTTCTTTAATGCTTGAAGTAAATGGTTTAGTTCAATTTGGAGGAATACAAGAATTGTATAAAGATAAATTTGACTTAACTGAATATGTAGTGAGTGCAATTGAAGAAGAATTAGAATAAATTATTAATTTTGTTTTTTTTCTTTCTTGATTTAATTTTTTCTATTTACTAAAACGAATTTGTTATTATTACTATTATTATTCTTATTTATTTTTTAGTTAAATTTGGTTAATTAGAATATTGCTTAAGCTAAGGAATATAGCGGATGAGGTGGCCAATCAGAAGAAGGGCGAGAAGGCCACCGCATCCTGTGTTGAGATCTTTTAGGAAGAGCATAACATTAGATGTCTTTACCTCTCTTTTGTCATACGTCTTTTTTTTGCGATATATACTCGTGTGTGTGCGATTTTTTGATAGTGATATTGATTTTGTTATGCACAAAAATTTCAATAGGAATTTTTGTGTTGGGTTTAAAGTCCTATAATTTATGGTGAAATTTTTGGCATCCTAAAAATTCGTATGTGACGATTTTTTATGATTGTCTAAACATTATTGATTCTAAAATTTTTTTTTGATTTGTTTTTGGAGCTTTTTCAGTCGAAATGTTATTTTTTAGCAGATCATCTTCAATTTCATCAATAATACTTGGTTTATGCTTTAGTATTTTGAAATTCATTTTAATTAGTTTTAATTAAGTGAAGCCCCTCAACACTGTATCACTGTTTTTTGATGATTTTTTAACTCATTTTTCCGTAATATTATCTAAAAAGGGCTTGCTATATTTATATTTAACTATATATTTTATAAAAAAAGGCAGATTTATAAATTTTATAAATATTTCAGAAAAATTTATATATGACTAGGTTATTTAAAGCATTAAAAGGGGCTATTTATAATGTATATAATTTTTAAGAGTTAGTTTAAAGACTATATTGAATATTATGTAGGTATATAGGGTGTTAATTAGATATGTGTGATATTAATTTGGCATTAATTATTATGTGTGTCAATAAATTATTATATGTGTCAGTATTTTGGGGGTAATAAAAATTAAACGAAAAGTAATTCAAATTGCAGGTAGTTCTTTTTTAGTATCATTGCCAAAAAAATGGGCAGTTAAGTATGGTGTTACTAAAGGTGATGAAGTAGATGTGCAAGAACAAAACGATACAATTCTTATTTCAACAAATGCAGAAAATCAAGTTATCAAAAGTGAATTGGATATTACTAATTTAGATCCTATGGTGCTGCGATGTATTATTGCACTTTACAAAAAAGGTGTTGACGAAATTAAAGTTAGATTTAAAGATCCTAGTTTAATAGAATCTGTACAAAAAGCAATAGGGAAGGAAGCAGTAGGTTATGAAATTATTGATCAGGGAGAAAACCACTGTAAAATTAAACATGTTTCAGGAGAGTTTGAAGATTTTGATCCTGTTCTTAGACGAACACTACTTTTACTTATGTCTATGGCTGATGAAAGTCTATCTGCTCTAAAAAAAGGAGAGTTTTCTCGACTTAAGAATATTGCATTTTTAGAAGAAGCAAATAATAGATTTACAACTTCTTGTCGAAGATTTCTAAATAAAAAAGGGCATAAAGAATATGGTAAAACAGGACCTATTTATTATGTGGTTGAAGATTTAGAAAACCTTGCTGATGAATATAAATATATGTTAAATTATTTATCTCAACATGAAAATCAAGAACCTCTTAATAATTCAATTATTAAACTATATGAAGAAACAGGAAAATTAATGCGAACATTTTATGAGATTTTTTATAAGTTTGATAAAGCTAAATTAGTTAAAATTGGAAATACTAGAAAGCAATTTGTAAAAAAAGCACACACTTTATTTGAAGGAGTTACAGATAAACGAGAACTGAAAGTTGTACACCATCTTTTGGTAATCATGCAAAAAATATTCAATCTTGTTGGTCCAATATTAATTTATAAGTTGTGAGAATTTTTTGTATTGTGGTGTATTATGCCAAGGCAGTAATGCTTTATTTTCATTACTGCGGCAGTTCATAAAATTCTATGAATTTTACTTCTCGAAAATGGCCTTGCATGAATCAGCCCATTTTCTGCAATAACTCAACAACTCGTTTCACTCGTTGCTGAAATCATCAAAGCTTTGCTTTGAAATAATTGAACATTTACATGTTCAAATTAATGTGCCAAGGCAGTAATGCTTTATGTTTTTGTTATTATTTTTATTTTTTAGAATTAATTTTATCTTTTATTTTTTCTAATTGAGATCTTTCAAGTTTTGTTGTATATCTCATTTTAGCTCTTCCAGGCCCATCGAACTTGCCATGTGAATCACTGCCAATAGATGCAAGTAAGTGGTATTCTTCTAAACAATATTCAAACTCAGGATTTTGAATTTCAATTCCTGATACTCCATATTCTACTAATTTTCTTATAACGTCATGGGGGTTTCCTATTTCTCCATTTTCAAAAATTCTATCTGGATGGGGAATAATTGCAATTCCATGAAGAGTTTTTTCTATAAGATTAATTCCGTCTCTAGCAGAATAAAATTTATCTCCGCCAAATGCATAACTTTCTAAGTTGTGATTTACACAAGCACTCATGGCAGCTCTTGGAGTTTTAAATAAAAATGGATATTTAATTTGTAATGCGATTCCTACATGGAGTCTACTGGGACTTTTGCTAGGACCCATTACTGCCTTAACTTCAGGCCAATCTAAATAAAGTCCTGCATAAATTTCATCAGTTCTATAATTAATTTCTGAAACTAATTCTTTTAGTCTAACTTCTCTTGTAGAGTTAATGCTGTTTAGTCGTATTAAAATATTTTCAGCTGGTTCATCAATTCCTAATCCTACTAAGTGTATTTTTTTACCATCAAGAAGAGTTGTAAGTTCAATGCCGTGCAAGACTTCAAGACTATTTTTTTCAGTTCTAATTTCTTGATTAAGATTTCCTAGTGCAGTAATTTTAACAAAGCCTTTATTTTTTTTAATTTCAAAAATTGGACCTGCACTTTCAGTGAGATTTAGCCAAGAATCACAAGTGTCGTGATCTACTGGTGCTATGTATTCCATTCTAGACATTAATGATTCTAATATGTATTCATTAAGAGTCTGACTACCATCACTAATATTTGTATGGACATGTAAGTTTGCTTTTACAAATTCGGGCAGGTTATTTTCTGTCATTTTTTTTTTTTTTTAATCAAAGAACTCTATATTTTCTTTAGCTTGATCAATAGTATAATCAAACTCGCTAAATTTTATTAATTTTCGATATGTGTTGGCTAAATAACTTAGTTGTATTATTCTTTTTTTAGCAATGGCTTTTTTATTGCGCGGTTGTCTTTTAATCACTTTTTCTAATTTTGAAATACTTTGTTTATACTTTTTAGTCAGTCTATCTGTAGTTATTTGCGGTTGCTTTGCATATAATCCGTGTTTTATTTCTAACTCGCATTTATCAATATCCTGCTTAGAACTAATCGCGTTTATTTCTTGATATATGGCGCTGATTGCAGTACTCAAATAATGTTTTATGTTTTCTTTGTGAATATCAGATCTTTCTTCAAATGTTTGTTTATCTCTAAATCCTTTTTCATATTTGAAGAAATTTCTTGATCCATATGTTTTAGTAAAAAAATGAGTTTTTCTTATTGCTCGATAGAACCTAATTATATTTTCTCCTTTTGTTAGTAAATTTGTTACGTCCGGATATGAGTTTTTAACTGAATTTATTAAACCTTTTCTAAACCTTTTTTCTATTTTACCTTCATAGTGATCTGCAATTTCAAAACAGTCTTCAAGAATAAATGAATATTTCATGTGTGTATCAATTAAAATAAGTTTATCTCTAAATGCGTTTTTATCTATATTTCCATTTTTAGTAATTTGTTCTAAAACTTCAGATAATGATTTTACTTTACCATCTCTACTTTTTGCATTCATTTTTAATATGTAATTTCTAAATGATGCTGCTGCATTTCTTTTTATAGTATCTTGGGTGATAAATTCTTCAAAAGGTAAATCCTCGACACATTCTTGGTATAATGATTTTTCCTTTGTTGAAAATTTAATATCTGTATAATTTTCAAAATCGTCTAGAATTTGAATTAAATTAGATCTATAAGCGTCAATAACTGTTTTTGGATTATTGTATTTGTGAATGTGCTGTGCTTTTTTTTGCCAAGTAATGACTGCATCTTTGACAAAATCATAACATTCTTTTTTTAATTGATTTCCTAATTTTTTTTTATCTGGATCTGTTTCTTCATTAATCCAAATTAAAATATTATTAAGATCAGGACCTGGAACTAATTCTTTCCATAAATACGCTCGATCAATTTCGTCTGTATAAAGATCTGGTTTAATTTTTTCAATTTTTAATTCAGGAACAGTTTTACTAAAATAGTCTGAATCTCGTTTTGCATTTCTTGCTCGTTCTTTACTTAATTTTTTAATTATAAAATGAGTCCATTCTCGATCATATGTTCGTCCATCAAGAGTTAAACTAATTTTTCCTACTCCTCCTTCTGTGGATCCTTCGTCGAGAACTTTGTAAAGTATGTCATGTCCTGGATTGCTTTTTTGTCTAACTGCATAAATGTAATTTGTGTACTCAAATGCTTTTGCTCTTCGTTCCATTGAAGATCTTTTAAACTGAGGATTGTCTTTTTCGTCTTCATATCTTATTAAGTTAAACCAGGTAGCTTCAATAGTTTTTTCAAGTCTACTTTGTTTTTGCATATCTAATTGAATATCTGTCAATCTTAAGAAATAATTTCTTTTAACATCAATTACAAAGTCTTGTGTACTTTCTTGGAAGTTCTTGTGATCTTTATCTTTTAGAATATCTGGAATAATTATTTGAGATGGCGCGTATGATTCAATATCTTTTAATTCTTTGTTGCTAAATTTTTTGTCATCAAACTCATTAACCATTAAAATTATAGGGAATAATGGATCATAATGATTTATTCGTCTAAGATCTGTAATTGCTTTAGAATTAGGTAGGGATGTTAATAATAAATCGGGTTGAGTTGTTTTTTTTAATTCATTTATTATTTCTTCAAATGATTTTGGAATGCTTAGGTTAAACTCTGAGTTGGTTTCTAAATATACTTGAGGATTTAGTAGAATTTCAGGATCATAAATTAAAACATTTAATTTTTCATTAGATGATCCGTTATCTTTTGAGTTATTTTTTAGCTTAGAGCTTGTAGGGCTGGTTGTACTAATACTATTTGGTTGAGACACCAAATTTCCTAGGAAATTTAGAATATTTGATGAAGATTGTTTGGGCCGTGGCATAATGTCATCTAGCAAAAGATCTGTTAAATTGAAAATTCTCTCTGCTGAAGACATTTTTTTGATATTCTAACTAGTTGTTAAGCTGTTAGTTTCCTGATCTCAATTAATAATAACTAATATTATGCTTTACTAAAATATACATATATACGTTTTGATTTATTAGTTTTTACGTATATGACCTCTTTTAATAATTATATATGTTAGTTATACAACTACTCTTTATAAAGTTTACTATTAATTAGTGAGAAATCTTTTGTATTTATTATTCAATTTAGTTGTACATTTTAGTTATAAATAAATGTGTTTTAGCTTATCTAACAGTAATTCTGCATTAAAATAGGCATTTGAGAGTTTACTATTCTTTATGAATTCAGTAATTATTTGTTTATCAAGTATGTCTGATTTGCTGAAATAAACAACAATTTCTTGTTCTTTTGCTAGCTGCTTTTTTAATTTTTTAAATAATTCGAGTTGATCTTCTATTGGAAATGGTTCTGTTAAATCAAAAACATAAATTACTTTTTGAGCGCAATGCTTTAATGCAAGATATGCTTGTTTTTCAATATTGTTAAGTTTATCAAATCTATCTAATGAACCTGGAGTGTCTATGACTTGAAGTTTTTTATAACTTTTTTTTATGTAACCAATATTTAGTCCTTTGGTTGTAAATGCATAAGGTTGAATATCTGGTGTTGAACCTGTGAGTTTAGAAAGAAGAGTTGTCTTTCCAATATTGGGAAAACCAAAAATTGCAATTGTGGGAATATTTGTTTTAATCGAAGGATAACTTTTCATAATTCTTCTGCTTTTTTCAATAACGACGAGAAATTTATCAATTTGCTTTAGAACAGAACAAATTCTACCATAATATTCTTTTCTTTGACTATTGATTGTAATAATTTCTCTTCCTGCTTTAATTTTTCCAGAGTATTTTTTAGAAAATAATCCTATTCTTGTTATTGCCCAACTAACTCCTCCTAAACTTTTTTTTAATTCATCTTTATCTAAAGTGCAATTTATTAATTCTTGATAAAAGTCAGGTAGTTCATCAATTGAAGGGAATTTTTCCACTATATTTTTAAGATGTTTAATTAAAACTTTTTGAATGGTTGTAATTTTCATTAATTCTAAAGTTCTACTTTTACTAAGCTTACTTGCTTTGGTTTTTGTAACATCAGATCTCTTATCGTCGCTAACTTTACCTGCTGTTTTAAACGCTATATCTATAAACCAATCTGCTCGTTCAACTTTTACTAGATCTTGGAAGTTCATATTTGCTTAAAAATGGGGGTGGTTTAAATAAGTTGTTGTTGAGAATGATGAGAAATCAAACTTTAATTTGTGTTGGGCGCACATCTATTTCTTGGCAATTTTTTAAAGAACTTTTGAATACTAATTATATTAGTTTTTTGGAATATCCCGTATATTAGATTTATCTTGATCTTCGCTTATCAGACCTAGGTCCTGATCTACTACTTGGTTTATCTCGTCTATCAGAACTTTTATGTGTTTTGCTAAATCTTGATTTTTCAGAACTTCGTCCTCGACCATCTGAACTTTTTCTTGAATCTGTAGACTTTGGTCTATCAGATCGTTTTCTTTCAGATCTTGGTTTATCACTAGATCTACTTCTGCTAGATCTTTCTGATCTATCGCTGGATCTTCCTCTTGATCTGTCGTTGGATCTTCCTCGTCCTGATCTGCTATCGGATTTATCTCTTCCTCTTCCATTAGATCTATCTCTACTTGATCTGTCTCTACCTGATCCTCGTCTAGGTCTCCCTCTATCCGAACCAGAACTTTTTGCAGGTTTATATTCAGAAAGATCTTTATAATTACTAGCATCTAGCTCATTTTTGAAATTATATTTGAGAACTGCAGAAATAACTTCTTCAGGACTATTTTCTTGTAAAAGTTCTTCTGCCATTAAATTATATTTTGATGTTTTTGATTTACCTGAATTTGCCGCGATAATATTTTTAATAATTGTTTTAATTTGAGCTTCTTTATGTTTAATAATTTCCTTTGCTGAAGGAAGTTTTTGTTTTAAAATTGTACACTTATTAATTTTTTCAACAAATTTTAATGTTCTCTTTTCAGAAGGAATTACTAATGTAATAGATATTCCTTTTTTTCCAGCTCTTCCTGTACGACCAATTCGGTGAACATAAGATTCTGGACTTTGAGGTAAAGAATAATTAATAACGTGTGTTAAGTCATTTACGTCGATTCCTCTCGCTGCAACATCTGTTGCAACCAAAATTTTGATGTGTTTGTTTCTGAATTGCTGGAGAATTTTTTCTCTTTGACCTTGAGTAATATCTCCATGGAGTGCTGCTGCATGATAATTTAACTTTGTTAATTGTTGGGTTAAAGTATCAACTGTGGCTTTTGTGTTGCAAAATATAATTCCATAAAAATCAATATAAAAATCAACTATTCGTTTAATTCCTTCTAGTCTGTCTTTTGCATTTATATCATAATAAATCTGTTCAACAGTTTCTGTTATAATTTGAGCTTGTTCAACTTCAAAAATTTCATAATCTCTCATGTATGTTTTTGCAATTTTTAGAATTGGTCTAGGCATTGTTGCAGAAAACAAAAGCATTTTTTTTTCTTCAGGAGTATTTTCTAGAATTGTTTTGATGTCATCAACAAAACCCATGTTAAGCATTTCATCAGCTTCGTCTAAAACTGCATATTTTATGTTATCGAGTTTTAAGGAGTTTCTTCTTTGCAAATCCATTATTCGTCCAGGAGTTCCAACTACTATATCTATTCCTTTTTTTAGTTTTGCTCTTTGATCATTAATTGAAGAACCCCCATATACGCACAGAATATTGATTTTTTTATCTCCTTTTAATGAATCTATTTCTTTTGCAACTTGGATAGCTAATTCTCTTGTTGGTGTAAGAATAATTGCTTGAACAGTTCTGCTTCGTTCATCAATTTTTTCAATAATTGGGAGTGCAAAAACTGCTGTTTTTCCAGTTCCTGTTTGAGATTGACCAACCACATCTTTTTTTCCTTCTAAAAGTAGTGGAATTGCTTTAGCTTGAATTGCTGTTGGGTGTGTGTATCCTTTTTTCTCTAAAATTTTAATAGTTTTTTCTGATAATCCTAATTTTCTAAATTCTTCCATTGTTTTACCTTGTATTAGTTTACTTGTTATTATTTGGTGATATTGCTTAATTAACACTAATTAAGTAATATTAAAGCTATTTGCACCTATTTATAAATGTATGTGGTAAATTAAGGGTTTTTTAGTGGTTTATATGTTAACGTAGTTCTTTTTTTAGAAATTGATTATCTTCTAGAGTTTCTTTTAGATTTATGAGGTTTGCGTTTAGATTTGCGAGATTTAACTTTTTTAGGAAATGGTTTTCTATTTTTAGAATTTGATTTAGGTTTAGAATCTGATTTATGTTTAGAGTTAGGTTTTGATCTATTACTAGAGTTGGATTTTTTAGAAAATGATCTTTTACCTTTTGGAGGTGGTTTAGCTGCTGCACCTACTGCATTTTTAGCTAGTTCTGAGTGATATTGATGATTTATAACTTCAATTTTTTGTTTTATTAATTTTTCAATATCATTAAGAAAACTTCTTTCTTCAGCTGCGCAAAATGAAACGGCAGTTCCATCTGCTCCTGCTCGAGCAGTTCGTCCAATTCTATGAACATAAGTTTCTGGCTCGTTTGGAAGTTCAAAATTTATAACATGAGAAATATTATCTATATCAATTCCTCTAGCAGCAATATCTGTTGCAACTAATACTTTGACTTTACCTTTTTTAAAATCAGTAATTGCTTTAGTTCTTGCATTTTGAGATTTATTTCCATGGATTGCATCAGCAAAGATATTATTTTTATTAAGAAATGTTGCTACTTTATTTGCTCGATGTTTTGTTCTAGTAAAAATTAAAGCACTAGTGATATGCTTTTGTTTTAAAAGTTCGAGTAATAATTGTTCTTTTGAAGTCTGATTAACAAAATATAGTTGTTGATTTATTAGTTCGACTGTGGTTGCTTGAGGTGTGACTTCAACATGAATTGGATCTTTAAGTAGAGTTGTTGCAAGTTTATTAATTTGAGAAGACATTGTTGCAGAAAAGAATAAAGATTGTCTTTTAGAAGGTAATTTTGCAATTACTTTTTTGATATCATGAATAAATCCCATATCTAACATTCTATCTGCTTCATCCAATACAAAAAATTCTACATCTCGTAAAGAAATTTTTCTTTGATTCATTAAATCTAATAGTCTACCAGGTGTTGCAACAAGAATGTCGATTCCTTTATTTAATGCTTGAACTTGAGATCCTTGACCTACGCCTCCAAAAATTACAGTATGTCTAAATCTAAGAAATGCACCATATTTTCTAAAACTTTCTCCAATTTGTGCAGCAAGTTCTCGAGTAGGTGTAATAACTAAAGTTTTAATTTTTCGTGGATTGTTCTCTGTCATTTTGCTTAATATGGGCAATATAAATGCAGCAGTTTTACCAGTTCCTGTTTGTGCAATACCTATTAAATCTCTACCGTCTAATAAACCAGGTATTGCTTTTGCTTGTATAGGTGTAGGTATAGTATATCCTTGTTTGATTAATGCTTTTTCTATTGGCGAACTCAAATTCAAATTTTTAAACAATATTTCTTGTTCCATGTTATTCATTTTTTTTTCTTTTTTTTCTTAGAATAGTTTAATTAGATCATTGAAATTATATTCAACGCAATTCTTTTTTTAGAATTTTATGGGCCTTGTTTATTCTTTTAAATCTCTCAGTATTACCTTCAGGCATATCTGGATGAAATTTTTTCGAAAGCTTTTTGTAATTTTCATGAATTTTTTCAAAATCTAGTGAGTCTTCTTCTACACAAAGAACAGATCTTGCATTTTTTCTTTGCTCAAGAATATCTGGTTCCTCCATGAATATTTCTAAGAATTCTTCTTGAGTTATTTCGTTTTTTTCTAAAAGATTAATAAAATACTTTATGATTTGTGCAACCATTGCTATATTGTCAACAAATTTTGAAGAACCATTATAACTAAGAAATAAATGTTCATTCCACACATACCATGCAACAGAAGCCTGTCCTTTTCGCATTGCAACAGGTTCTAATTCAATTTCTATATCATCTTCAGATATTCCAAGACTTCTTAAACAATTTATTATATTGTTTTTATACTGTAAAGCTCTTCGATTATATGAATCGCGAATAGTAAGTTTACTGAACTCATGACCTTTAATATTTACCATTTTAGCTATTATTAGTAGTTTATTTATAAATTTAAGTGTAGTTTTAGTTTTTAGAAAGATTATGTGTTTTTGAAGTGTATTTTTTAATGATTGTTTATGGATTTTATTATTTTTTTTAATGAGTAATTATTAGTTTAATATATATTATAGTTTAATAGAACTGTAATTAATTTATTTTATAAATTGTTTAAATTTTTAATAATTAATAAAAATAAAAAAATTAATAAGCTTTTCCAGCACCATCAGCCACTGCTTTTTCAGCATTGTCTTTTGACATCATAGCACACATTTTACAACCACAATCTGGACATGTACCTTTTGCCATATATCCGCCTTTAGCAGTTTGATTAATGACTGGATCCTTCATTTTTTGACCTTTTTTCTTACACTTAACGCAATATGCTTCTACCATTGTTATTACCTCTAAATATTTGTTATTTTAATATATTTTAAGCAATAATGATTAATAATATATAAATATGTATCATAACTTTCTTGTTTTTCATCATTTTTTTGTAAATTAACTGCTTTTAAATATGCTTATTTTGGAGCTTGATTTTGTTTTTTAGATTTAAAATATGTTTATGTTTAGATTGAAATAAGTCCTGGTTTTGTAAGGTAATTGTTTGTTTATTCAGCAAATTTTATAAATTCTAAATTTTTGTTATATTTAAAATGTGTTTTGCGCCTTATATTTCATTATCGACATTTGTTATAGAATTCTTGCTTGCAATATATTTTTTGTTTCAAAACCCAAAAGACAAATTGAATCAAATGATTGCATTAATATCTTTCTTGCTGGGATTGTATCAGTTAAATGAATTTTTAATTTGTGTTACTGAAATAAATTTATTTGCTAGATTTGCAATGATTGTAACTGCAGTACTTCCCGCATTAGCAGTAACGTACGCGCTCATTATGAGAAGAAATAAATTAAAGTTTTATTGGCATTCATTAATTTATCTTCCTGCTGTATTTTTTATAACTATGTTTTCAATGCCATTTTATTTTACAAAATTAACTGTTTGTGATACTGTATTTATTCAATATCCTGGACTTGGATTATTAGGGAAATTTTATGCACTTTATTATTTGACATATTTACTTGCATCAGCAATACTTGCCTACCTTGGATCTCATGATTCAAAAACAAAACAAGAAAGATATCTGTATTACTTAGGGATGCTAAGCATGTTGATATTTACAGTACCTACAGTCATTTTCTTGTTTTTCCTTCCAATGTTTTACGTACAATTTCCAAGTGTACTTTGTGAATTTGGATTGTTGCTAGCAATAGAATTTGTTTTTTTGCTTTGGTATAAAGAGAAACATAATATTACATATTCTTATTGATTTGTTTGTAGTTGTAAGTTTATTTCTTTATATGTTCAATCTATGTTCAATCTATGTTCGGAAATATTTCGAAAAAGCTGAAAATAGTTATTTATAAGAAAGTATTGCATAAACACGTATGAATAAAAAATCTTATAAACCATTTAAGCGATTATCAGTTATTGTAAAACCAACTCATTTATGTAACTTATCTTGTAATTATTGTTATATAGATTCAAATGCAGAAAAAGGTGTTATGAGTAATAAAACACTTGAGAATTTAATATTCAAAACAGTTTCTACTCACAAAAGTGTTAGTTTTATTTGGCATGGGGGAGAGCCTTTACTAATACCTCTTGATTTTTACAAAAACGCAAAAGAACTACAAGAAAAATTTTTCTTACAAACAACTCCTGCTGAAATAATAAATAAAATAGCGGAAAGAAAAAAAGGAGGGGATAAAAAAAGCAAAGGATTGAAAAGAATGTATCACCCTATAACGAATGGGTTCCAATCTAATGGAACTTTAATTACTGATGCTGTTTTGGATTTTTGTGAAGAGTATGACTTTGATATAGGGTTTAGTTTAGATGGTCCAAAAGAAATTAATGACAAAACCAGATATTTCAAAAATAATGAGAGCGCATTTAAAAAAATTTTAAGAGGTATCAAAAAAGCAAAAAAAAGAAAAGTTGGAGGTGGAGCTATTGTTGTCGTTAATAAACTCAACATAAACCACTTGACTAAAATATATGAATTTGCTAAAAAAGAAGATATAAATTTGAAACTTAATCCATTAATTAAGTCAGGAAATGCATGTAAAAATTACGAAGATCTAGGCATAAGTCCCAGAGAATATGGTAACGCAATGGTGGACTTATTTGATAAATGGTTTTATGATTCGGATAATTTAAGATTAGATCCGTTTGAAGAGCTAATAGGAAACATACTAACAGAAAATCCTTGGGGCTGTAACTATTCAACATCATGTCAAAATAGTTTTATATCGGTAGGACCTCAAGGTGATGTTTATCCTTGCGGGAGATTTGATGGAGTAAAAGAATTTCAAATAGGAAATATTAATGAAAATAGCATGGAAGAAATAATTAATAATGCAAAAAGAAAACAACTTCAAAACAGAGCAGATAATTTGAAAGTTTGTCAACCTTGTGAATATAAAAAAATATGCAATTCTGGTTGTATGCATAACGCGTATATGAGAAGAGGAAGAATAACGGACAGAGATTATTACTGTGCTAGTTATAAAATTCTATTTAAACATATTTCAGAAAAAATAGGCGTGGAATTAGATAAAGCAAAAGTTGGAGGGTAGTGAATAAAATGAGTTTAGAAAAAAATTTAATAAATATAAAAGGAAATAAAATAGACTTGAATGAAATTTCCAATCATAAACTTAAACGAGTTATAAAACAAAGAATAGAAAACAAAGACAAATTTATGTTTTTTTACAAAGAAAAAGCACCTCATACTGATTATAATAGGCGACAAAAAAGAGAATATTCTGAATATAATGATCATCATGATCATTCAGATAATCATAGAGATCAACATACTGATGAAGGAGGTTCGTATCAAGATTATGGTGCGGGACCTTATCACTCAGAAATTCATATTGATAATTTTAATAGAGGTCATACAGATAAACACACAGACAGAGGACACTCAGAATCCACTTCTTAAAGTTTTTGCGGAAGAACTTTTTGGAAGAAGATTTTGGAAACTGATAAGAAAAATAATATTAAGTATGGATGTTTTTTTATTTAATTTGTTTTTTAATTTCTTGGTCTAATTGTTTTAGTCGATCAAATTCACCACTTAATCTTTGATTTAATAAGGGTATGAATTCTTGTAAATAATTATCGTCAACTAGAATTTTTTTGTTAATAGAAATCATTGTGTCTGCGCGAACAGCACTTTCGAGTTCAACAATAACACGTCTATCAAGAGTTATTATTCCGCTGCGTTTAAATCCTACACTTCTTGCAATCTTTAACAATTCATTTGCATGATCAATAGTTTTACAACAAACATGAATTATCGGACCTTCCATTCTAAGCCAAACAAGTTCATTAGTGAGTTCTGCTTTAGGTAATGTAGATTTTAATTCTTCAAAAGTTATTGTATCGTGTTTACAAAACAACCATTCAAATTCGTGTTTTTTATTGGATTTTGGAACTGTTAGTAAAATGATTCTCCCAGAACAACTACTAGTAGTATAATAGTCATCTAAGGAATTTAAATATTCTATTATTGGTCTAACATGTTTATCAACATCACCTTTGCGGCTTTTATCAAATTCTTCAAGTTTAAGCAAGCAATTTCGCTTATCGTTTTTAAAAGGCATAGATTTAGTGATTTGAGCGGTTGTTTAATAATTTTTTGATAACGTGTTGACTTATTGTTTCTAGTTAAGATATATTTAATAAAACAAAACTATTTCTCTGTTTAGTGTTTGGCATGTCTGATAAAAACAAATTAATTAAGGAATGTAAAAGTAAGTTTAAGTTAGTTTGTTGTGGTGTTGATTTATTAGCAGTATTTGAAAATCCCATGGATGCAATTAATGTTTATTTTGCACATTTAGGTTTAAAACCAGTATCTCGATTTGAACTGGTTATTTCTGATGATGTTTTAATTTGGCTAAGTTCTGCTTGCGAAAAATTAGGGCTACACTTTGTTTACTCTGATTTCCTTGTTGGTGATAAGAGATTTGTTTACTTTTCAAAAGATTTAGCTCTTGTAGAAAAAGCAAAAGTCTATGAATCAAATCAAGATGATTATAATCTTGGCTTGTTATTGGGATATCCTGAATGTTGTGCAAGATTTTATATGAAAAATTATGGGCTGGCTGAACAGTTTTTTCACAAAGATCATACAATTATCACAATGCAAAATAGTGAATCTGCTTCTGATGTTTATTTTGGACTTAATTATTTACTGCGATTTTTTGGTTTGCTTTTAATTGACTTTTACCCTTGCTCATTTCAATGTGGTTGTGCAATTGATATTGCTAATGGATATTTTGACTCGGTGTGTGAATTAAATTCTGAGTTTGCAGATTGGTTGAAGGAGAAACTAAGTTTGGGGGTTTATTACTCGAATGAAACAGGAGTTCATGTTTTTGAACATTGTAAATTTAATAGTTCTGGTTTTGATTATTCTGGAGTTTTATTGACTAGTGAAAATTCAGATCATAAACTCTTTAATAAAGGAAATAAAATAGTTATATCTGATTCTGGCAATATTGGTTCTGAAATAATTGTGCGTTCAAATTTAATAGAATTTGGAAGTATGCGTAGATCGGGATTGATTTTGTTTAATAAACATTAAGATAATAATATTTTTTTTATTTGTTCAAATAAATTCTTACGATTTTTTGGTTTAGAAAAATTATGGTCTCCGTTGAGCTCAATATAATTAATTTGGTTTTTATTTTCTTCTTTGTCGCTTATTTTTTTATATTCTTCAAAATATTTATACTCTAGCACTTCATCTTGCATTGGCTTAAAAATAGTTATGTTTGTTTTGTTCCCAATATGGGTTAGTGCTTCTAATGGATTTAAATTTTTTAATGTCGTCCAAAACTGTGGACCGATCATATCTTTGGTACCACTTGATCGAGGATATGTTGTGATTCCTGATTCATTTATTTCTCCTCCTTTTGAGGATATTCTTTTTTGAATTCCTTTTACTACAAAGTCTGTTTTTGAATTAGGAATTCCTGTGAAGATTATTTTAGTAATGTTAGTAATATTTGCAGGAGACAGACTCATTACTGCAAATGTTCCAAGGGAGTGTGCGATAATGTTTATTTTTTTGGTGGAATATTGTTTTTTTACATAATTTATTACTGACTCAATATCGTCTGCTGCTTTGTCAAGATTAAATTCATAATCTTTGCCTTCGCTTTTTCCATAACCTGATAAATCAAACCTGATGTTGAGAAAATCTTGTTTTAAACAGTCTGAAAGATCTTTGAATATATTAAATCCTTCATCTTTATTAGTGCCAAAACCATGGACAAAAATGTTAATTTGATTAGACTCTTTGTTTCCTTCGATTACTGCGTCGAGTTTTTCATTTAATTTGTTTTGAATTAGGATATTCATTTTGTTGGTTTTTTGTGAATCGTTCGCATTAATAAATATTTCTTTTACTGCAGAGGTTTTATGTGTTTTGTTTAGTAATTTAGAAAGCTTTAAATGTTATTATTATTATTATATTCATATAATGGGTATCTTGACTTATTTTAAAAAAAAGAATATAGAAAAAAAATTGGCTAATGGTCTTGATGATGCTAGAGTTATATTGTTAAATCTAGAATTAATAAAAAAAGAGCTAAAACAAATACTAAGTCACCCTGAGGGATCACCTAAATTCTTTGAACATATTTGTGATGCAGGGCATATTGATCGAAAAATTCTTATTGAATTGATGCGTCAAGATGATGCAGTTTATCGAAAAGCAAAAGAGGTTTTAGAAGAAATAAAAGATCTTGCAAGACCATCTGAGCACGAAAATTTAATTCATCTTGTTAAACACATAAACAAAGTTATTGACTCGATCAAATTAACTGAAGAATTACACCTAAAAAAACAAACCGAAGTTATTGATGATTTTCATTATTTATTAGAATATCATGAATTAACAAATGAATTAATTTCTAAATTTATCCAAAAGCATTCTCAGTTTTTCAAATTAAAAACAAATAAAAGATTAAAAAAGAAAATAGAAAAATATTTGAAATTACAAATTGAAGAAATAATCTTGAATCAACCAGGACCTACAGTTACTGAACGAGAATTTATTTTGATTAAAAATAAATTAAAAGAATATATTCATTCTGACTATTTTATGAAGTTTATTCGATTAGATGTTAGTGGAGTAATTCATATTAGAATATCCTTATATGGAAGTCTTGTAACAGGATTTGCTTCGCAGTATAGTAAACATAAAGGTTTACCTACTGATTTTGAAAGAATTAGCGATGTTGATTTAGGGATTGTTATTGAAACAAAAACAATTAAACAAATTACATTAGAAGGTAGATGTTTGTTTAAAGAAGGTCAATATCATGGACCATATTATGAATCAAATGCTGAAAAATTAGGTCCGTTTAATAAAATATTTCATTTCTTACGAGATTTGTCTTTTGCAAAAAGAAGAGATAGAAAGATAGGTCTTGTTGTGGTAGATCAGGATTTTTATAAGCATAATTTAGCAGATGATGAACACATTGATGTTTTTAAAGAAAATGTTAGATTATCTTAATTAGTTTATTCAAATTTTTTTATCAGGATTTTTTAGGAATTAATTTTGAAGGTAAGTATAAAAATTGAGAATTTGTCTGAGAAATTTCTAGAAAACCAATACTGCTTTGTTTTAACTCTCCTTTTTTTATGTTAACTTCATTAAGTCCATATTGATTTTTGTAAGGAACTGATTGAGAAACGGCTTGATCGTGTGAATGGCCAAAAAAATGAAATGCGTCGGGTAGAATTGTTTTAAGCTCTGTAATGTTTTGATCTCCATATTCATTTAAGTGAGATTTAGGAGGTACGTGACTTAAAAGAATATTTATGTCATTAGATATTAATTTTAAATCTCGATTAGCATAGGTATAACCTAAACTGCCTATTGTCGATTTTAAATCTTTTTTTTCTAAGGTAATTTTTTTCCCACTAGGAATATATTCAATTTGTGAATAATAACAAATTTTGTTTAAATCATTGTTTTTAGATTCAAGAAGTTTTAAATCGTCATGATTACCATTAATGAAATAAAAAGGTGTGTTCTTTAAAACTCCGTTTTCTCCAAAGAAAAAATCGCCTTCTTTAGATTGATTAAGATAATTTTTAAATCCTAATTCGTCAGGATCTTTCTCACTCATTTCTAATGTAACTTTATCGAGTACAGTATGTTCATTAAATGCTCCGATATCTCCAACTTGTAAAATTGCATCAAATTTAAGATTAGAAAATTGTTCCCATTTATGTATTTGATTGAGTGCTAATGTTATGTGTCCATGAAGATCTCCTAATATTGCAAATCTCATAGCATCTGGTTGGATAAAATAAGAATCTCTAAATAAACTTATTATAACTTCTGAAAGAGAGCCATTTTTCTTTCTTAAGCTTATATTTCTATCTAAAGCATCAGTAAAGCTGTACGTGCTATTGTGATCATTTTCTTCCCCCATATTTGTAGTTATGACCTTCTTATTTATAAATGTTATCACTTTGAAATACTATCAAAACCCTCAAATTTATATATGAGATAAACAATCTACAACATTGATCATTATTGGTTTTAGGGGGTTTAAATGATGTTTGATTTGAGCACTATTATGTTATATATCTTCACGTTTATTGTGATAGTTGTATTTGCAAATGCGTTGCTTAAACAATGGGCTCCGTTGAATAAAATATCTCAAGGTCCTGGTCTTGTATTATTTTTTATAATAGTTATTCTTGTTTTATTCAAACCAATTTTAGATATTGTGGGTTTTTCTATTCCATTTCTCGCATTGCTTGTTGTCGCATTGGGTTTAGGTGCACTATTGTATGGGCCATTTGGAACTAAAACTCTGGATGTTGCTAGTTTTTTTACTCATCCGTCGACGAGAACATATGTGGGGGTGATTGTTTTTATAATTTTCGCATTGGGTGCATCTCTTGTTTTTGGACAATCACTTTTAGAAAAAGGAGAAATTCCTATTTCGGGAAACGCAGTTTCATTTGCTGATGTAATAATGCCTGATGCACCACCTCCAAAAACCCTGGATATATCTCCTTTGTTTACAGAATCAACTTTAAATTTGATATTTCTTTTTGCAATAATGGGATTTTCATTTGTTGTTGTAGGTATTTGGATGGCTAAATAAATTAATTTAATTCTTTAATTGTGTAAATGTGCTCTAATTAAATTATATGTGTTAGGGTGAGATATATTTATGAGAAGGAATAATCTGTTATCTGTTTTTTATTTATTATTTTTTGGAAAAAGAAAAAAAGAAAAAAAAACGAGGCGAGTAAAGAGGCGAGTAAGGAGGTTTGATAAAAGCACCCCCAACAACTCTATAATCTAGTAGTCTGATGAAATATATAAATGTTCCGTTTTTTCCCCTATTTCCGTTACTTCCGATTGTACCTTTTCGTATACTGGTAGAATTATTTCTTCAATAACTTCTGTTTTTGTTATTCTCGAGAAGAAAAATGAGAAAAAATTACGAAAAAAATTATTATGTAGAATGATTTGTAGGGTTGTAGTGATTATATTGTATTATATTGCAGTTATATTGCGATTAAGGGTATTTTTGTAATTATTGATTGTACTTGTCAATTGGTTCTCCGCCAGTGTTTGTAATTTGTGTGGGTGTGATGTCTTGAATTAATATTAAGTCTATTGCTTGCAGCATTGGATCTTCTTGATATGCCCTTTTGTTAATTCTTTGATCCCAGTATTGGAACTTTACTGTTGCATGTTTTTCTTTTCCTTCTAGATTTAAGTAAGAGGGTCTTAAATGAACTCTAAATACTCCTGGTTTTTGACCTTCGCGTACATAATCTAGATTTTCAAAGACGAGACACTTTGTACAACTTCCTTCTCTAATTCCCCAATTATCGTCATCAGCTGGCTTAAGATTAAGCTCTGTTTTTAATAAATCATCAATTGCGGGCAAGTCCTCGTCTTTTACGTGAAGAACTATGTTTCCTTCTACATTATACTCGTCGGCTAATTTATCAGCTTCTGCTATCATTTCTTGATTTTCAGATCTTGTTTTACTACATTTATTGGCGAGACTATTAGTTTCGTGTGCTGCCTCTATTGCAAGAATCTTTTCGATAATACTTGGTTTAAATCCAAGTTCTTCTAATTTTGTATAAGTACTTCTTCCATCCAATCTCAACACCTTTTCTCGCCTTATAGCCTAGTGGCTAAACTCTAATTTAATAAAAAATTGAATAAACTGATTCTCAACAAATCATGATAAAATTGCCTTCTTCTTGTAATATATGGTGTGTTTATTATATATAAATGTTTCGTTTTTTTAGCCATTATTTAGTAGTAAAATGGGTGGTTTTTCTGCGAAAAGCTAAAATATTTATAAATCAAGTGAATATTTACCTTATTATTGTGGTTGTGCGAGATTTACATCTAAAAACATTAATTGGGCTTTTGGCAGCTGTGTCTTTCCTAATCATATTGTTGGTTGTTTACTTTGCAAATCCAATGCAACAAATAGTTTGGAAAGGTGAGTGCTCAGATTGTGTGGCACTAACATTTGATGATGGTCCAAATTCTCCATACACAGAACAAATATTGGATATTCTCCAAGAAGAAAATGTGAAAGCTACTTTTTTTGTGTTGGGACAAAATGTTGAATTTCAACCAGAGATTTTTTCTCAAGTAGTAGGGCAAGGTCATGAAGTTGGAATTCACACATACTCTCATCCATTTATGCCAAATACTGAGGATAGAATATTGATTCAAGAAATCTATCTTTCAAAATCAGTTTTGGGAAATTCAGGAATTGATGACTTTGATACATCAGAAATAAAATATTTTAGACCTCCAAATGGGCTGATAACTCCGAAGCAAATAAAAATTGTCGAATCACTCGGACTACAAGTTATCAATTTTAATTTAGACAGTCGAGATTATCTTGGTTTATCTTCTGAACAAATAATAACTAAAGTTTTAGATAATGTAGAACATGGAGATATAATATTGTTTCACGATGGTGGTGGAAAAACTCGAAAAGAAACAGTAAACGCATTACCTTATGTGATCAAAGGAATTAAAAATAAAGGATATAAAATTGTAACTATTTCAGAAATGCTAAGATCGAGCTAGTTGCTATTAAACGTTTCAAGATCAGAATAATTTAAAACATTAATATCCTCTGCGATCCTCGGACACATAGCATTAATCCAGGATTCTATAAAATTAAAATTATCTAATTCTTTAAAATCAAACGTGTTTGTCAAGAAAAAATAAAATTCTTTTTTTGGGAATTCTGTTTTCAATTTATTTAGTTTATCAAGTTTTGCTTGAACATTATATTGTCCAGGTTTGGTTGAAACCAAAACACCAATTACTTTTGACGAGAGAAACTTAGTATACATTCCTTTTTTCTTTTTTTGAATTTGATCTATTTTAGATTTATCAATTTCTGTTAATTTATCAGAACCAGGATGCCAAATAAAAACAGGTTTTGTTGTCTGTAGTGTGATTCCAATAGGGTGAAAATTACCAGAACCAATATATAAAAATCCATCAACAAGATCTTTTATTTTATTTGCGTTTTCAAATTCACAACCAAGAACTTGACCACCTTCAATAGGATCAAACCCTTGTTCTGTCAAGTAATTTTTTATTTTGCCAATTTCGTGGAGAAATTGAACAGTAGTTAAGATGCCTATTTTTTTGATATCCTTAATTTTACTAATATCAAACTCTATTTTTTCAATACTTGATTTTGCACTAATAAATACTGTTTTCATATTATTTATTTTGGAAACTGGTTTTGTTTAAATAGTTTTTGGGTTAATGGGTGCTATTGAATATACAAAACGTGTAGTATATTAAAAATATACATCACAAATATATTCCTAACGTGTCTAATAGTAAATATAATGGATAAATAGTTTTTTTGCTGCTGAAATGTTTTTTCGACGACTTTAACCTTTTTTAAAAAACTTTATGAATTGATAAATTAATTACTAAACTGTTGTTAGTACGATATTGTTAGTGAACTATTGTTGGGACTATTGTTTTTAGATAATCTGGAAAAATTAGCTTTAGCTACAAAAAAATACAGTACACAAATAAAAAAACAAATAAAAAAACAATTAAAACAAAAAATGAAAAAAAAAGAAACTAAATCAAAAATGAAAAAAGTAGAAAATAAAATAAAGACTAAATCAGCTATCAAATCTGATTTAGATATTGCGAAAATTAATCTATACGATATTTTAGAAGTTAGTCCGAGAGCAAGATCTGAAGTAATTGAAGCAGCGTATAATACTTTACTGAGTGAATATTCTAATTCTGTTGATGAAGAAGTAAATGAAGAAAGAATTATTGAAATTTTAAATACAGCAAAATCAGTTTTATTAGACGACGATAAAAGAGCAGAATATGATCAAAACAGAAATACTTTGCTTGGAAAAATAGTCGGAGAATATAAAGTAACAGAATTGATTGCAGAAGGAGGATTTGGAAAAACATACAAAGGAGAACACATACATTTGAACACGCCTATTTGTATAAAACATGGACATTTTGTTTCTCCTCAAGATACAGAAATTCTATTTGAAGAAGCAAAAGCAATGTGGGATTTGAGACATTTTGGAATACCTGCAGTAAAAGATGTTATGAAACTTGAAGATGGAAGTCCTGCATTAATTATGAGTTATATTCCTGGACCAACATTAGAACAAATCGTTAAAAAAACAAAAAAACTAGATCCAGAACATGTAGCATGGATAGCAGAACGAACTTTAAATATATTGAAGTACTTGCATTTTCATGGAGTTGTACACGGAGATGTAAAACCACAAAATGTTATTGTTCAACCAGAAAAGCACACAGTGGTTCTCGTCGATTATGGACTATCCATGATAAATCCTCAAAATAGTTCTAAGAATAAAGGATACACTCCTTTTTTTGCACCGCCTGAACAAAAAAGATCTCAACCCTTACTTCCAGAATCAGATTTTTATTCACTTGGAATGACTATGATCTATGCGCTAGGCGGAGATGTAAAATCTAAACGAGTTCCAGACTGTGTTCCAGATCCAATTTGTAAATTTATACGACGACTACTAGTTTATGATGTTCTTTCAAGACCTAATTGGGAAAAAGAAGATTTGTGTGAAACAATAAAACAAGTGAGACAAGATTCATTTGGGCGAATATATTCTGAACTTAAATCAATAGATGGATTTTGAGTAAAAAAAATTAATATAACAAATAAAAAAATTAAAAATTGTAAATTAAAAATAAAAAACAAAAAATAAGTTAAACCACGGAGGAATAAAAATGTCAGAATCAGGAGATTACAACCCAGGACCTTGGAGTGGCCATAGTTTTAAATCTGCTCGTCAGACTTACGATCGGCATGTAGGAAGAAGTTATTCTCAAGCAGTAAGTTCAGACAGAGATAAATCTTCTTTCTTAGAAAAAAAAGTAATTACTCAAAGCACATCGCCATTGGTAATTGCGTGTGATGTAACTGGATCCATGGGTGATTGGCCAGCGACAATGTTTTCTAAACTACCTTATCTTGAACTAGAAGGAAAAGAATACTTAGGCGAAGATATGGAAATTTGTTTTGCAGCAGTAGGTGATGCTTATACTGATAAATATCCTCTGCAAGTAAGACCATTTACCTCCGGAACAGATCTTAAAAAAAGATTACAACAATTAATTATTGAAGGGAATGGTGGAGGACAAATGAAAGAAAGTTATGAACTACCTGCACTTTACTTTGCAAACAATTGTGAAATGCCAAATGCAATAAATCCTGTTTTTATTTACATCGGCGACGAAGGATTGTATGATTTTGTAAACAAAGCTCATGCAAAAGATTGGGCATATACAAAAGTAGATGGAAGAAAAAATTCTAAAACTGTAATTGAAGAATTAATGAGTAAATTTTCAGTTTATTTAATTAGAAAACCATATCAAAATGGGTGGAGTGATAATATAGGTGCAAAAGATCGACAAATATATCAACAGTGGTCAAATATTTTAGGCGAAGAAAGAATTTCAATCCTGCCCGAAGCTGGACGAGTTGTCGACACAATTTTTGGAATTTTAGCACAAGAAACAAACAGAATTGATTACTTCCATGAAGAATTAGTAGGAAGACAAACACCACAACAAGTAGAAACAGTAATGAAATCTCTTTACACAATTCACAAAGGTCAGGGAGATTCCATTAGACATTCAGAAGAAGGAGAATCAATTATGAGGAGAATGAAAAAAGCAAAAGGTGCAAAATCATTAATCTAAACTATGGTGGTGGAAAAAATGAACGCGCGAAAAAATAAACAAAGATTCAAAGATTTAGAATTGTCGGTTACATTGTGGCCAACTTTTCCTCACTTTGAACAATTTGCTTTAGATAAAAGACTAAGTGCAATTCGTTTGAACAGTGCAATGGTTGGTGGAGATAGACTAGATAATGAATTGACTTTAGCAAAAAAACTTCAGGGTGCAGTTCCAATGTACTTTGATCTTAAAGGAAGACAATTGCGAATAAGAGAAGTTAATGCAGATAAGTCTAATTTAGAATTAACACTAAACCATCCAATTGAAGTCAAAACACCAGTGGAAGTTTTGTTCAAAGCAGGAGAAGATTATGCAGTTCTTGATCGTGTCGTAGATGGAAAACATTTAATTTTTGATGGTGGACCTGAGTTTATGGTTTACGAAGGAGAGTCGTTACATATTAGAGATCCTAGTCTAAATGTGACAGGCCCTATTTTTTTAGACTATGAAATTGAAAAAATAGAAAAATCAATGAAAGCAGGATTTGATAAATATTTTTTATCATTTGTTGAATCGCAAAGAGATATTGATGAGTTTAGAGAGTTGGTAGGAGACTCACACATTTATGCAAAAATTGAATCGAAAGCAGGATTAAGATATGTGCAAAATGAATTTAGGCGAAGTGATAATTTAAATTTAATGGCTGCACGAGGAGACATGTATGTAGAAGTAGACAAACCACACGACATATTAAATGCAATGAAGTTAATTATTAATAAAGATCCTGACGCAGGAGTTGGATCTAGAATGTTATTATCTGTAATGGACAAACCAGTACCTAGCTGTGCAGATTTATCCGAACTTGCGTGGCTATATGATATTGGTTATAGAAAAATGATGCTTTGCGACGAGCTTTGTTTGAAAGGAGATTTGCTTGGAACTGCAGTTAATGTATTTGAAAGTTTTAGGAATAGTTATGCTCGAAGACCTGCACCCTATTTGTTACCTGAATCTAAACAAAGATCAGGTTATAGTGGGAGTGTTTCGACTGAATTTGGGCCTGATGAACCTGGAACTGCGCAAAGTTGGTTGAGACGGTTTGGATTTTCAAAATAAATGTTTTTTTTTAAATTTCTTTTTTTCGTTCATATTAAGTAAGATTTAAATATCAATTATGACTTTATGGTTGTTATGGTTAAGAAAACAGGATCTAAAAAGAAAAAAGTTGTAAGTAAAACAACTAGTAAAAAAAAGAAAACAGTAAATAAATTTGTTAAACCAAAGTCTGAAAAAAAGATACAAGAGAGTAATATTAATACTGTTGCAGGCGAAAAAATTGAAATGGATTTCAAACAATTATTTTATAGTCATTGGCATTCTTTTTTATTGTTGCTTTTTGCAATAATTTTAATTCTAATAATTATTTTTTCAACTATAAGTCCTATGGGTTAATTAGAAAATCGATATGTTCATAGAATATTTAAAAAAATAAATAAAAAAGAAAAAATTTATTTGGTTTTATTTTTGTTCTTATTCGTCCTTTGCTAAAACATAAACTGCTTTTAGTGCAACAACGATTGTAGCAGGAACGACAAATGTCATCATTCCAGCAAAGATTGTTTTGAGAACTTCACCAATTGTTTGTATTTGAGAAAGTAATCCTCCTCCAACACCTGCAACGACAACTAATACTAGTGCTGCAAATAAAAACTGGTTAGTTTCTGTTCCAGTAATGTTTAAGAATCCAACAATCAATCCAAGAACAATTAAAATTGATGTTAGTACTGGGCTTAATGGAAAGAATCCTGCAATAATTGCAATGAGAACTCCAATAATAAAAGCCCAACTTCCAACTTTCTGGATAGTATTTGTTTTTTTTCTTTTAGCCATAATTTACCACCTCGTTTATTTTTATTATTAAGCTATTTTAAGAATTAAATGCGTTAAGTTGAAATGTAATATAAACTTTTTTGTTTTGTATGTGATTTATAATTTTGAATAGAAAAAATATTAAGAAAAAATAAAAAATTTAATTATTAAGTTTATAGTTTTACTCTGCTTTAGGAGTTTATTTTGCTTTTTCGGCAGGTTTATCAGCTGGAGCTTCAGGTTCTGCAGGTTTATCAAGCGGTGTTTTTCCTTGAGTAATTATTTTAAGATTTATTTGAGCAGTTTTTTCATGGATTGTATTACCAGCAACTGCTTTTTTTCGTCTAAGTCCTAAAATTTTTCTTTGTCCTTTTTTATTTTTATTAGGAAGTTTTTTCTTGTTTGATATTCCTACGCTTTTAACAGAGGTGATTTTTTTTCTTCCAGTTCCATCAACATCCCATCTCATAGGGAATCCGCTAGCATCAGAACCGCCTTTGATTTCGAATTCATAACCTGTAAGGTCAATGACTTCTCCTTTTATCTTGTCGCCTATCTTTTTGCCAATGAATAGCTTTGCAGCGTCATCTTTAGCTTCTTTTTGATAAGATTTCCCTGTTTTAGGGTCAGAAAGTACTAATTTAAATTCTACCATTTTATTTTCCTCCCGAGACTGAAGTTAGTGGTCTAACAACCCTTTATAGGGCATCTCAGCTGTTTTTTGATAATATTTAGTTTAATTTGAGCTTTTAAAAAGCTTTAGGATAGTGTATGAATAATACTATTTTACCACTTTAGAGTGATTAAAAAGCGAAAGGTTTATAAAGGGGTTTGATTTATTTATTAGTAAATACTGATTATTTAGTTAGTTTAATTAAAATTCAAAGAGGTAAAAAAATGTCAGAAGAAATTCAACAAGAACAACCAAAATACAGATCCTTTGATGGCGATGTTGATTTATTAGAATCAAAGATAGAACAAACTTGTAGTATTAACGGGGAGTCGCCTGTTTTTGAAGGAGAAATGCAATTTATTGGAACCAGGACAAATAATGCTAATGGAACGGCGGATGATTTAAAATTAGGTTTATTTGGATATGCGACTTTAAAATGTTTAAGTATTGCATCTAAAGTAACAGGTTTTGGTTGTCATGAAGCGGCAGAGTCTGTTCTTAGAATGAGTAGAGATAAAATTTATAGAGATAAGAAATTTGAAGAATACGAAACTAGATTTGCTCAATGGTGGCCTGCAGAACAACGCGTTTAATTTTTTAAATTTATTCATATTTATTATTTATCTTCTTTCTTCCCAGTATGCAGGGAGATAATTTCATATAATTCCCAGTATATTGGGAAGATTTATAAATAAGCGTTACTTTTTATGTAGTTATGGAAGAAATATTGTTGTTTTGGAATCCTTGGTGGAAAGGTGAATACTTATTAGAATCAATAAATAGGTCAGAATATTTTAATAAAATAAATTTATTTATTCAGAGAAAAGAGGTTCTTTGTTTCTCAGGAGTTAGACGATCAGGCAAATCAACTTTAATGCTTCAAACAATACAAAGTTTGCTTGAAACAGTGAATAATCGAAACATTTTGTATATTAATTTTGATGATGAACGTTTTGTGGGTATATTGGATGAAAAACTACTTGATAAAATTTTAAATGAATATTGTTCTATGTTGAATCCTGAGGGAAAACTTTTTGTTTTTTTAGATGAAATTCAATCAGTTCCTTTTTGGGAAAAATGGGTCAAAAGAATGTATGATTCGCAGAAAAATATTAAATTTGTTATTTCTGGGTCATCATCAGCTTTAGTATCTTCAGAATTTTCAACTTTATTGACAGGGAGAAATTTATTGATTGAAGTATTTCCTTTTTCATTCAAAGAGTTTTTGGAGTATAAATGTGTTTCTGTTGGTTCTTATTCGTCGGTAAAATCTGCTTACTTAGATCTTTATGATAAAAGAACAAATATTAGTTATTATTTGGATGAATATTTGAAATCAGGAGGTTTTCCGGAGGTTGTTAAAGATAGTAGTGTTGAATTAAGATTAGAATTATTGCAAAGATATTTTAGAGACATTTTGTATAAAGATCTTGTCAAAAGATATAAAATCAAAAAATCTTCTCTTCTTGAGCAATTAGCATTATATTTGTTAACAAACTTTACAAATAAATTTTCAATAAATAAATTAGCAAAATATTTTGGCTGTGGTTTTGATACTGTGAAAGAATTTTTGGGTTATCTCGATTCAGCTTATTTATTATTTACAATAGAATTTTTTTCATTTTCAAAAAAAGAGTCTTTACAAAAACCTCTTAAATCTTATTGTATTGATGGAGGAATGCGAAATAATCTTGTTTTAAAATTCAGTAGGGACTCAGGTAGACTTGCAGAAAATTTAGTCTTTTTATATTTAAAACGAGTTTTTAGAACTGTTTATTATTGGGACTCTAATAATGAAGTAGATTTTGTAGTTTATGATAAAAAACTTAAACTGTTTAATGTTTCTTATGGAGATTTGAATGAAAGAGAAAGTAAGGGTTTAGTCGAATTAGCTAAAAAACGAAAGTCTGATTGTTTTTTAATAACAAATGATTTGTATGATTCAAAAAAAATAGATGGTATAAATATTAAATTAGTTCCTTTGTGGTTGTTTTTGTGTTTAGATGCTTCTGCGTTAAAATAAACTTGGTTTTTATAGTAATCTATTTCTATTCAAAAATTCCTTCTACAGAAGCATTACAGAATTTACATTTCTTTTTTTCTACATTGTTTGAAATAATGTTAAATAAATTTCTTCTGATTAATACTTGGTTGCATTTTGAACAAAAAGTAGTGTCGTACTCGTCGCTAGGAATGTTTCCTATGTAAACATGTTTTAAACCTGCATTTTTTGCAATGTGATAAGCTTCTTCAAGTTTTTTAGGTGAAGTTGGCTCAACATGATTCATTTTGTATTTTGGAAAGAATCTTGAAAAATGAAGTGGGACTGAATCATTAATATTATTTTTAATCCACTCGCACATTTCTTTAATCATTTTACGATCATCATTTAATCCGGGAATTATTAGATTTGTGATTTCAATCCAAACTCCTCTTTTGTATAATGTGTAAATAGTATTTAGAACTGGATCTAAATGTCCTCCTGTAACTTTTTGATATGTTTTGTCGTCGAAAAATTTAAGATCTATGTTTACCGCATCAATATATTTGTAGAGTTTTTTTAAAGGTTTTGGATTAATGTATCCATTTGTAATTATTACATTTTTTATTCCAGCAGTTTTTGCAAGCTTTGCAGTGTCAAGAATAAACTCATAAAAAATAGTTGGCTCGACGTAAGTGTAAGCAATAGATTGGCAATTATGTTTTTTTGCAAGATCAACAACTTCTTGAGGAGTTACTTTTTTTGTACCACTAGGATCGTCACCTTTTTGAGAAATATCCCAATTTTGGCAAAATAAACATTTAAAATTACATCCTTTAGTCGAGATTGAGAATGATTCAGATCCTGGTAAGAAATGATAGAATGGTTTTTTTTCAATAGGATCAGAACTTGTTGCAACTAATTTTCCATAAACTGTAGAAAATAAAAGTCCTTCTTCGTTCTTTCTAGCTTTACAAATTCCTGTTTTTCCTTCAGGGATTGTGCATTCATTAGGGCAAAGTCTGCACTGAACAACTCTTCCCTCTTTTTTATCATAGAACTGAGCCTCTTTCATTGTGTTATATGGATGTTGAAGGAGTATTTAAAGTTTTAGTAGTATGCTGTAGTAATATTAAGATTAAGAGAAGTTTTTGCGTAGCAAAAATTTGGATGGAGCCTGCAAGGCGGAATATCTAAATCCTTGTTATACGTTTTTTCTGCAAGAAAAAAAGCCAAAGGCTCCGTAATTTTGAGAGGCCGTACTTTATTTATGTATTTTAAGATATTCTTCAAGGGCAATAACATGGCTACATAATTTATTGCCTCGGAAGAATTCACAATTGCAAATCCACCCTTCTTTTTGTTTTGTTAAGTTTCTAATGCCATGATTTGTCGTAATACTCACTTTATCTTGATTTATTGAAAATCTTTTGGGATCAGAAATATACCTCTTTGCCTTTGAGATTTTTCTTAATAAAGTTTCAAGATATTTTTCTCTTTCATCACGATTTTCTTCAGTTATTTCGATTAGAAAAATATCTTTTCTTTTTTTGATATTCTCCATAAAATTATCACTATAAATTTTTGATAAAGTAGCAATACAAGTATTGGAAGAATTAAGATATTTTTCTACAAGTACTTTAAATTTTTCAGAAAATAGTTCCATTTGTCCAATCTCATCAAGAAAAAGAAAATCATTGCTATTGAAATCTTCAACTTTAGGGATGATTAAATTTAGATTTTCAATATCTACAAAATATCTTGAAACTTTAAAGTTGGTTTTGAAATTTATATTTGCAAGTATGGATTTTTCTCCAGTATTGGTTTCTATTTCAAAACCTATTCTTTCACCATCTTTGCGAACTTCATTAGTAACAAAACCAACTTTTTTGTCAAAGTTAGCAATCAGTTTCTTTAGAAGGGTGGATTTGCCACTTCTTGGCATACCTGTGATTAGAATATTTTTTCTCATGTTATCTGAAAATACATTTACTTATATAAAACTTTTTAGGCCTCTCAAAATTATTGAATATAACTTGGGAATTAAGAGAGGTTTGTGGAGCGAAGCGGAGCAAATCTCCCCGTAGGGCGAGGAACGCAGGAAAAAACCTTAAGTTTTTTCCGAGTACCGGAGTTTTAATTCCTGTTCTGCG
>Ga0209045_1000506_pt1 | contig 45534 bp, 41 predicted proteins | sample SaaInlLV_10m_DNA_4_FD_184664 | JGI IMG/M metagenome (GOLD analysis project Ga0209045, IMG submission 184664) | Marine microbial communities from expanding oxygen minimum zones in the Saanich Inlet - Saanich Inlet SI072_LV_200m_DNA (SPAdes) (version 2) | ecosystem: Environmental > Aquatic >...
TATCATCTAGTCTGGTCCAAATGGGTCGCACAACCCCATCATGTGCTGAAATATTGGTGTAATCACCAAAAAATACGGTTGGAAATGGTCTGAAAGGAGAGTCACTAATCAAATGGTTCTCAAATGTTTCTCCTGCATTTTTTGAAAGAGCTAAATACACATCGGTATATTCATCATCATGATTACGTCTGTCATAAAAAACAAAGTAAAGAAACCCACTGGTCTGATCAATAGTCATCCATGTGAAAAATTGCTGTTTTACTGCATTGTCATTATTTACTAATGTAGGTTGTGTCCAGGTATTGCCTCCATCAGTTGATTTAACAAGCCAGATATCTGTATTGTCAAGCCCGTTTCTTTGATCACTCCAATTGATATAAATTGTCCCATGATTATTCCCTCCAGAAGTATCGCAAGCTATGACAGGTAATCCATTGGCTCGGTATATTCCGGGAATTACATAGTTCCAGCCGCCAGGTACATCAGAAACTTTGATGTCATGTTCCAACCATTTCTTTCCAGAATCAACAGAACGATCGAACATCAATCCCAATGGACCCGTCCAACAAACATATACTTCTCCATTGGGTCCAACTGCAGGAACCGCTCCTTCCACAGCATCGTCATCATCAAAGCAATATCCTCCGGTTTCGTCAATTCGAATGGCTTGTGACCAATTTTGACCTCCATCAGATGTCATGGAAAACATAATGTGCGTACTATCTCCGGGTTTGGGTGTTGTAATACCTCCATATACATCAAACTGTGTCCATGTCATGTAAATATTATTAGTAGTTCGGTCGACAACAGCCCATTCTTTGTCTTGTACTTTTGTACCATTCAAACCTGTGAATGTTCCATTCGACCAATTTCGCCCCTGATCTGTACTTTTCTGACATACAATTCGATCTATCCAATTACCACTATCCGGATTCGATAAGTGAAAATAATAATAATCCTGATTGTTATCAATTATGAGCACTGGATCACCCCAAACGCCATATGTTGATTGTAGTTTTTGCTCAGTCCATTTTACTCCACCATCGTAACTATAAAAACTATAGTTTAAATTTGCGCCAGCAACCATTTCATCTGTTTTAAATGGATTAATCATAATGGAGGGTTCCTCAATGCTGGGTGAGTTACTAATCAGAATATTGATGTGTTGACAAAAAAGGCTTGATGAAAACCCATTTATTAAGAAGATAAAAACAATAGGGATGATATATGTTGTTCTTTTTTTTGACATCTTGTCTAGTATTTAGGCAATTCAAATCTTTGTGATCAGGCCTGAACATGCAGAATGCTTTGATTTTCAGCTGGCATGAAGTTAGTGCAAATTCAAGGGTTCAGAAAAATAAATGTTATAAATTTATCTCCTTTAATAAACTTTAAAAAAAAGATATGAATAAAGTATCAGTACTTTTATTTTTGATTGTAGTATCCATAACGTCTGCAATTGCACAAGAAGAAGCCAGATTAATGCGTTTTCCTAGCATTCATGGCAATCAGGTTGTTTTCTCCTATGCAGGTGATCTGTTTAGCGCAAATACACAAGATGGCCAAGCCAAAAAGCTAACAAATCATGTAGGTTATGAAATGTTTGCACATTTTTCTCCAGATGGAAAGAATATAGCATTTACAGGAGAATATGATGGAAACAGAGAGGTTTATGTGATTTCTGCTAAGGGTGGAGTTCCAAAACGATTGACCTATACAGCTACTTTAGGTCGTGATGATATTTCGGATCGCATGGGGCCTAATAATATTGTGATGGCTTGGAAAGATAATGTGACAATTGTCTTTCGTTCGAGAATGAAGAGCTACAATGCGTTTGTGGGTCAGTTATTTGAAGTCAATATTAATCAGGGTTTACAGAAGCAATTAGAACTACCTCGTGGTGGTTTTTGCTCTTTTTCGCCTAATGGTGAAAAAATGGCTTATAACCGGGTTTTTCGTGAGTTTAGAACCTGGAAATACTACGAAGGTGGAATGGCTGACGATGTGTGGATTTATGATTTTAAAAGCAAAAGCACTGAAAATATAACCAATAATAAAGCACAGGATATTTTTCCCATGTGGTATAAAAACAAAGTTTATTATTTGTCGGATCGAAATAGAACCATGAACTTATTTGTTTATGATATGACCGATAAAACTACTAAACAAATAACAGAATTTACCAATTATGATGTCAAGTTTCCATCATTGGGAGATAAGGCTATTGTTTTTGAGAATGGTGGATTTATATACACTTATGATTTGCAAAGTTTAAAGCTAAACAAGTTGAAAATTATCATTCACGATGATTTGATCTATAGCCGGGATGAGATTGTAGATGCTTCTAAATTTATGAGAGGTATTGAAATGTCGCCTGATGCAAAACGTCTGGTTGCAACAGCCAGGGGCGATGTGTTTAGTATTCCAGCAGAAAAAGGGATTACTTTAAATCTTACTAAAAGTTCTGGAGCACATGATCGCAATGCAATATGGTCACCCGATGGAAAATACATAGCCTATATCAGTGATGTTAGTGGTGAAAATGAAATTTATATACTTGCTCAGGATGGAAGTCAAGATCCGGTAGCCTTAACCAAAGGAGGAGGTAGCTATAAATACCATATTTCCTGGTCGCCAGATAGTAAAAAAATTCTTTGGGCAGATAAGGAATTGCAATTACAATATGTAGATATTGATTCGAAAAAAATAAAAGTGGTTGATAAAGCCCAAGCATGGGAGTTCTCAAACTATAATTGGTCACCAGACAGCAAGTGGATAGCATACAGTAGATCTGAAGTAAGTAGTATGAGTAATATTTACATCTACAGTTTAGACGATGATAAAAAACAAGTGGTGACCGATGGTTGGTATAATTCAGGTTCTGCTAAATTTAGCAATGATGGTAAATATCTGTTTTTCACATCAGCACGCGATTTTAATCCAACTTATAGCTGGACTGAATGGAATCATGCCTATGTGGATATGAGCAAAATGTATTTTGTTACTTTATCCAAAGAAACGCCTTCACCTTTTGAACCCACCAACGATCAAGTTACAATGAAAGAGGATACTGATAAAAAGTCAGAATCAGAAGAGAAAGAGGATGTCATGAAGGTTGACTTGGAAGATATTCAGCAGAGAATTTTGGCCATACCAACTGATGCAGGTAATTATTATGGAATCAATTGTATTGATGGTGTTGTTTATTATGTGAAAAGAAAACAAGGTTCAAAGGCATCCCTCAATATGTATGATTTGGAAAAGCAAAAAGAAACAGAACTTGGTGAGTATAATTCATATGATGTTTCTGTTGATGGCAAAAAAATGCTAATTCGCAAGGGCAGGGATTATTATATAATTGCTTTAGCAAAATCCAAAATCAACCTCAGTGAAGGTAAAGTTAACTTGGCTGATATGAAGGTTCGAGTTAATAAAGAAGAAGAATGGATGCAAATTTATAATGAAGCCTGGAGGCAGATGAGGGATTTCTTTTACGACCCGAATATGCATGGTACGAATTGGGCAGCATTAAAAAGCAAATATGGAAGCTTGGTTCCTTTTGTCAAGCATAGAGATGATTTGAATTACCTGATCGGTGAATTGATTGGTGAGCTTAGTGTGGGACATGCTTATGTGAGTGGAGGCGATAAACCCAAAGCAGAACGCATTCAAATGGGACTGTTAGGAGCGGAATTGGCCAACCATTCTTCAGGCTATTATCAAATTAACAAAATCCTGAAAGGTCAGAATTGGGATAAGTCAATGCGTTCTCCATTAACTGAATTAGGCTTAAATATTCAAGAAGGTGATTTTATTTTAGCAGTAAACGGAGAGTCTACCAAATTAATGCAGAATATTTTTGCCTCATTGATCGGAAGTGCAAACAAGCAAGTTGAATTGACTGTCAATTCAAAAGCTGAGCTAGCAGGAAGCAGAAAAGTAATCGTTATACCTATTTCAGATGAGAGTAAATTGTACTATTATAATTGGGTTCAGGAAAATATTGAAAAGGTAAATAAGGCAACCAATGGCAAGGTTGGTTACATTCATATTCCTGATATGGGTGTTGCTGGTTTGAATGAATTTGTAAAATATTTCTATCCTCAACTATCAAAAAAAGCACTTATTATTGATGACAGAGGAAATGGTGGGGGAAATGTATCACCCATGATTATTGAGCGATTGCGAAGAGAAATGGCTCGTGCAAACATGGCTAGAAATACCACCAAGACTGCCACACCAAAGCAAATGCTGCATGGACCTAAAGTGTGTCTGATTAATGAATATTCTGCTTCTGATGGCGACCTTTTTCCTTATCAGTTCAGGAAATATGAATTAGGTAAATTAATTGGTAAAAGAAGTTGGGGAGGTGTTGTTGGCATCAGAGGATCTTTGCCATTTATTGATGGAGCAAGTTTGAATAAACCTGAGTTTTCAACCTATGATGAAAATGGTTGGATCATTGAAGGTTATGGTGTTGATCCTGATATTTATGTCGATAATGATCCTGCAAAAGAATATGCTGGAATTGATGAACAACTCAATAAAGCCATCGAAGTTATATTGGAAGAATTGAAAAACAATCCACAGGAAATTCCTGATATTCCAAAGTTTCCGCTAAAGAATAAATAAAAGCATAAGATTAAAGTTTGAATAGCAGTGGGTTTAAACTCACTGCTATTTTTTTTGTTCCCCTCTTGAGAGGGGTTAGGGGTGTGTTGTCTAGACCACTCGTTTAAGTTTGCAACTTAAACGTTTAAATATGGAACAATCTCTCGTTTAAGTTTGAAGCAAAAACCTTTCATTCACAACAAAAGCAATAATTATACTTGTAGATAATAGGATTAAGTCACAGACTTAATCCAGAGAAGGCTAGGTATCAAGTCGCAGAGCTACCTCTCGTTTAAGTTTGCAACTTAAACGCCACTACATTGGTTTAAGTTATGGCTAAAACCATTCATTCACAACAAAAGCAATAATTATACTTGTAGATAATAGGATTAAGTCACAGACTTAATCCAGAGAAGGCTAGGTATTAAGTCGCAGAGCTACCTCTCGTTTAAGTTTGCAACTTAAACGCCTTTTGTGTAAGTGATTTGTAAATTTTCTTGGAATATTATTTCAGTATGAATTAAATCACAGACTGAATACAGAGTTGTCACATAAAACCAAAAAAGGCCATCCCTATAACTAGGGACAGCCTTTCTAAGAATAATTAAATATATTATTTAACAAGTACTCTTCCAGTGTAAGCACCATCTCCATCTACTTCATTCACCTGAATAAAATAGATTCCACTTGCTTTTTCATTCAAATTAATTCGATGCAGCATGCTGCTTGATTTTGAACTATAAACTGTTTCACCTAATGGGTTGATTACAGTTATTTGAACTTCTTTTCTACTATTGTTTTCCAAAACAAATTGACCACTATTTGGATTAGGGAATGTTCTGAATTTGCTAGTAAAATCAATATCATTTACAGATACTGGATCATGATGAATAAGGTCAGTCATGTATCTTGGGAATATTTGATAACCTTCATCATAAGGAGCAGCAAAGTCATATTGTCCAATTAATCCTACTAAATGGAATGTATCCAAACGTACGGGTGTTCCATGGATATCACAATCTGTAACTATTCTCATGATAAACGTATCAATACCGTTTGTAACTTCAACATTTACAGCATAGTCAGTAGGCTTTGGCCATTGGTTAGTATCAGCTACCCAAACCATTTCGAATTTCACTAATTCTGCTTCATACATTTCTTTCACTTCTGTAACAACAGTTGGTGTATTTAATGTTTGAGCAGAATCGAGAACCATAATAGCTTCAGGAATAATTTCTGTTAAACCATTATAGAAGCCAATTTCACCGGCAACACCAATTCGATCACCTTCACGGAAGGTATAACCTAAATCGCCACTGTTAAGATATAACCAGATACCATTAAGTCCATCGTGTAATACAAATTGTAAACCTGGCTTGTAAGCACGATAATTTACTCCATGAACAACTCCTTGTAAAATACATTTTACACCTAATGAATCAGGACTACCATCTGCATCAACAGACGTAACTTGACCAATTGTGTACATTGGAGGAGGAATTATTACCATGATATCAGATAAATATCTTGGGAAGATTTGATAACCTTCATCATAGGGTGAATTATAATCATACTGTCCACCAATACCAATAACATTAAATGGCATTGTTGGGAATGGAGTGCCATCAATATCTGTATCGCTATCAATTCTCATGACAAATGTATCGATACCATTTGTAATTTCAACATTGGCACTGCTACCTGCTAAAGGCCATTGAGAAGTGTCAGTCAACATCACCTTCTCAAGCATGATTAATTCAGATTCTGTAGTTTCTCCTAACATGCTAACCAGCATAGGAGGAGGAAACATTTTGTTTGAATCAAGTACCACTATTGAATCCACTTTGATTTCAGTTAATCCTCTGTAGAAATCAATTGCTCCAAGTACGGCAATTTTATCACCTTCTTTAACTACATAATCATTAACATCAACAAAATTGAAAACATTGATTCCATCTCCATCAGCAATGGTGAAAGATAAACCAGCGTTTCCATCGAAATCAGGACCAATTACAATTCCTTCAACCCAACATTTTACGCCAAGTGAATCAGGCGAAAAAATGCTATCATTGGTTGTTACCTGACCAATGTAGTATTTTGGGAAAGTGGTTGGAGGAGGTGCACCAAAAGTATGCATTCCAACATCTGTCCATGTATCCTTCGCTTCAACAATCCATTCTGAGTCTGTTGTGTTTGTACCTGCAGATGCAGTCCAATCAGTATTTGGTCCCATAACAGTACGTTTCCGAATCAATGTGTGATCTTTAGTTGCTGCAGCAACTCCGGCTACGTCCCATCCTGAACCAGGATCAATTCCATCATAAAGACCAAAAAGATCAATTACTTGAAGATAGAAATCAACACCATAATAAGTATAGGTGTCAGTTTCGGTTGTTCCGGCACCAACAATTTTGCATAAACCACGAACATCATCACCGTTGAAACCAACTATATAGCCAGAATCATTGTATGCTACTGATACATCAGAGTTTGCAACAATTACTGAATCAGCACTGCTATTACCAATTACATACACATCTTTATCTGCCAACATGGTTGAAGCTGCAAAAGTAAAAAGTCCATTCCAGGCATTGCCATTGTAGTTAATCAAGATAGCATAATCGGATAAATCGACACTTGCGCCTGTTCCATTAAAGAGCTCAATGTATTTATGATTACTTGAGCCTTCTGCATATTCCGAAAAGAATAAATCGGAGGCGGTTTGTGCATAAACACCTACTGAAAAGACTAAACCAATCAATAAGCTAAAAAATTGTAAAAATCCCTTTTTCATCATGTCATATTTTAGTTTGAAAAATTTTCTCCGTACAAATTTATCATTTATTGATAAATATCAATGATAGTTTTTATATACATTTATTTGTTAACAACCTTTTATTGAATTAGTACTTTAAGATACAGATAAACAGTGTCTTGGGAAATAAAGAAAGTTTATGTTAACAAAATAATAAGAGCACTCAGAACTTTTCAAACACCCCTAATCCAAATAAAGCATAATCATACTTCACAGGATCCTCTGAATCAAGAGAATTAAGCACTTTGCTTAATTCTTCAACAGTTTTCCAGTCGTTTTGTTTTCTTTGAATAAGCTTAAGTTTTCTGCCAGTATTGCCTGTATGGATATCTAGCGGACAAAGAAGATCAGCTGGTGATAAGCTCTTCCAAATGCCAAAATCAACTCCTTTATTGTCATGCCTAACCATCCAGCGAAGAAGCATATTCAATCGTTTACATGCCGAATTTGATAGGGGATTGGATACATGCTTTTGTGTTCTCTTGAGATGTTCTCCTTGAAAAAAATGAGTTCTGAAATTGATGATTGCAGATTTTATTATTTCATTAGAATTGGAGCTTTTATCTACCTCAAATGCTTTTTCAAGAGTTCCAAATTTTTTGTAGATATGATGCAATGACTGAATGAAGAAAACACAATCATCACCATTAAAAGTACGGTGTTTGAATTGCTGAAAAGGAATTAAGTCTTTTTCTTGATAATTGAGTATAAACTGATGTGGACTGTAGTCCATCCACTCCATCAGTAATTTAGCGTTACGAATAATAACAGAACGTTGTCCCCAGGCAAGCGTAGCAGCAAAAAAAGCAGCTATTTCAATATCCTCTTTTTTGCTGAATAAATGGGGAACAGAAATTGGATCTGTTTCAATAAAGGATGTGTTGTTGTATTGTTCAACTTTTTCGTCAAGGAAAACTTTGAGTTCAAGTGATGTAATTGGTAGAATGCTCATGTTATTACCACTAAGACACCAAGCCACAAAGGACTATCCGTGTCTTTGTGTCTTGGTGGTTGTTTAATCCAGTATAGCCTTTATTCCTGGTAATTCCTTTCCTTCCAGATATTCAAGCATAGCACCTCCTCCAGTCGATATATAGCTCACCTGATCGTGTAGCTCAAATTTATTAATTGCTGCCACTGAATCGCCACCACCAATTAAGGAGAATGCACCATTTTTTGTAGCTTCGGCAACGGCTTCAGCAATGGCTTTTGTTCCTTGCTGAAAATTACTGAATTCAAAAACCCCCATTGGGCCATTCCAGAGAATTGTTTTTGAGTTTTGGATGACATTTGTATACGTTTCAATGGCCGTTTTTCCAATATCGAGTCCCATCCATCCTGTATGAATTTTATCGCTATTGCATATTCTTCTTTTGGCTTCATTTGAGAATGAATCTGCAATATGCGAATCGATAGGTAAATAAATCTTAACTTCTTTCAAAGCTGCTTTGTTGAGAAGTTTTGAAGCCAATTCAATACGATCTTCCTCAACCAATGAATCGCCTGTTTTTCCTCCCATTGCTCGGAAAAATGTATAAGCCATTCCACCACCAATAATCAGGTTGTCAACTTTTTCAAGTAGTTGTTCAATAATCAATACTTTGTCAGAAACTTTGGCTCCACCTATAATAGCTGTAAGCGGTTTAACCGATTCTTTTAAAACTTTATTAATGTTTTCAATTTCACTTTTCATTAAGTAGCCAAAACACTTATTGTCAGGGAAATAATTTGCAACTATGGTCGTAGATGCATGAGCTCTATGTGCTGTACCGAAAGCATCATTTACATAAATTTCGCCCATTTCAGCCAGTTTTTTCGCAAAGCTCTCATCACCTTTTTCCTCTTCTTTGTAGTAACGAAGATTTTCAAGCAACAACACTTCTCCTGCTAGCAAATTAGTGCTTAATTCGTTTGTCGTTTCACCTATGCAGTCATCAGCAAATTTTACATTGGTATTCAGCGCTTTGGATAAATGATCAACAATATGCTTTAATGAATATCTTTCAACTTTTTCTCCTTTAGGGCGCCCCATATGTGACATTAAAATCAGGCTGCCACCATCAGCAAGAATTTTATTCAGTGTTGGCAAGGAGGCTTTGATGCGGCTATCATCTGTTATTTCAAACGCATCGTTTAAGGGAACATTATAATCAACTCGAACAAGAGCTTTTTTATTTTTAAAATTGAAGTTGTCGACTGTTTTCATGTGCTGAATTTTAGAATGCAAATTTTAATTTTTAAAAGGAGAAGACAAAAGATTTTAGCAAAATAACAACATCAGGGTTTGTTATTTACCAGTACCCTTTATAATGATGAGAATGGTGTAGAAAACAATCTTAAAGTCCATGCTTAACGACATGTTTTCCATGTAGAGAATGTCGAATTTCATGCGCTCAAGCATTTGCTCAACATTTTCAGCATAGCCGTATTTGATTTGCCCCCAGGAAGTAATGCCGGGTCTTATTTTTAATAAGTATCTATATTGAGGAGCATGCTCCATAATTTTGTCAATGAAAAATTGTCGTTCTGGCCGGGGACCAATAATAGACATTTCGCCTTTTAGCACATTGTAAAACTGTGGAACTTCATCCAATCTATATTTCCGCAGATAATGACCAACTTTGGTCACTCTTGGATCGTTCGTATGTGAAAGTTCCGGACCATTTTTCTCTGCATTCTTAATCATGGTTCTGAATTTCACAATCTGGAAAGGCTTCATGTTTTTACCAATTCGTTCCTGTAAAAAGAAAATAGAACCTTTACTGTCCAGTTTGATGAAAATTGCAATGGTAATTAATGCAGGAGAGAACAAAATTAATACGAGAGCAGAAAAAACGATATCAATCAAGCGCTTGAAATGCTTTTGCCATTGAGGCATGATTTCAGGAGAAATATCCATTAATGCAGTACCAAAAATGTAATTCATTTTCACACTGCCACTAATTAAATCATAATTATCAGGAATGATTTTGATGTTAACTTGCTCTTCTTTCAGCAAAGAAATCACTTTGTGCAATTGCTCATGTTCGGATGATTGTATAGCAAGAATAACGATCTCGATATTATGTTCCTGAATGATTTTTCTGATATCCGTGTAATTTCCAAAATGTGTTAGGAAATTATTCAGTGAAGGTTCTGGCGAATCAATTACATTCACATAACCTTTGAAATTATATCCTTGAGAATAACGTTCATTTTCTAATTCCTGAAATAGTTTAAGTGCATTGTCGTTACTTCCAACAATCAGGGTATTGAAAGAGATAATTCTTTTTCGAATTTTATTTTTTATCATTGTCAGAATAACCATGCGCGATGTGGTGACAATGAAATATTGCAGTATAAAAAGTGAGGAGAAAGTTGTGCGATAAACTTTGTAATTTCTAACTTCATCATCCAAAAGCAAAACAAAGAAAATTAACAATGTGCCAAAAAAGATGATGATAAAACCGCTTACAATTTCCTTTAATCTTGATTTTCTGTAAATATTTTTATAAGAGCCATTTAACCAATAAATGAATAGCCAAAAAGCTGGAATGATGATTAATGCAAGATAAAAATTCTCATCAAATCGGATAGGTACTTTATAGCCATATTTTGCTGGCTCAATAAACATTTTCCTGAATATGAAGAAAAGGGTCCAGGCAATTCCTGTCCCTAATAAATCAGATAATAAATATTGTATGGTGAATTTACGTCTATTCAAGCCACAATAATTTTAAATTGTCAAGATAAATTTTAGCGGTATCGGTGCTTGCATTATAGGAACCAACAAATAATTTGAACACATCATGCAAATCTTCAAAAGCGATTTCTGTTCCATAATTTACATACACTTTTTTCCATTCTTTGCTTGGATTTAAATACAAAACAGGATGCTGTTTTGAGCTGGTTGAACTCAAAGCAAAATAACCAACGGTAAATTCAATATCTGATTTATAGTTCATTTCAAGGAATACTGCTTTTCCTCTGGGTACGACAAAAATATTTTCACTGATCATTTCCAATTTGTCACCGTTTTTTTCTAATACGGCTTCAAAACTATAATTTCCTTCAAAAACATGTTGATCTTCAGATGTTCTTGCTAAGGATACATTGCTGGTTGCACTTGGATCAAAATCCAGATTAGCACTTTCAAAATCTTCGTTTAAGGCCAAATACATATTTGATTTTTTATATCTGACTTTTGGATTAATCGTATCGATATTCAATTCCTGAAAGTTGTAATTATCGATGATTAATGGTTCATAAAAAGGGTAGGAGGTTCGTGTATTTGAAATTCCATTTTCAATAACACCAGCTTGTATGATTAATTTATGTTCTCCTTTACTCAAAACCGGAAAAGTAGTGGGAAGTTCAAATACCCCAACCACTTCATTGTCTAAAACTACCCATGCATCTGTAATTCGATGATTTACTGTGCCAAAGCTATCGTAGCTACCACTTAGCGTAAACGTATCAATATGTATATAGGCGGGTATTTCTTCAGAGGGATTAATCAGGTCACAGGAATGTAAAAAGCCAATGAAAAAAGGGATGCTTAGTATGATTAAAAAATTTTGAAACCTCATTTTATTCGATTCATGCCTTCCTCAATTTTTTCTAAAATCTGGTGGGCTAATTTTAAAGAACGGAATCCATCGGTAATTGTTACTTCTGGTTCTGTATTATTTTTAATCGACTTTGCAAAAAGCGACAACTCATGTCTGATTGCATTTATTTCTGGCACTTTCAGCGAGCTAAAACTGATTTCTTTTTTCGGTTTTCCATTTCCAGGGTCAACAATAATAGAAAATGGATTTTCTTGTTCTCCTTCTAATTCACGGATGTTGTAAACGTCAACTTTTTTATCCAGAAAGTTAATGGTGATGTATGCATTTTTTTGGAAAACACGCATCTTCCTTTCATTTTTCAAAGATGCTCTACTTGTTGTCACATTGGCAACATAGCCATTTTCAAATTCAATTCGCGCATTGGCTATGTCTGGTGTGTCAGATATTATTGGAACTCCACTAGCCGATATTTGAAATACTTCGGAGGGAATTAAGTTTAGGATTAAATCCAGATCATGAATCATCAAATCCAGCACAACAGAAACATCTGTTCCCCTTGGGTTATATTGAGCAATCCTTGAACTTTCAATAAACATAGGCTTTAAATTGAGTTCCTTGGCGGCCAGAAAAGCTGGATTAAATCGCTCCACATGACCTACCTGAGCCTTAATGCCTTTTTCAGTAACTTGCTTTACCAGTTCATTAGCTTGCTCCAGTGTATAAGTCAGTGGCTTTTCAATAAAAATATGTTTGTTTTTTTGAATAGCTTGAATTGCACATTCATAGTGAGAAATTGTAGGTGTAACAATGTCAACAACATCTACTTCATCTATCAGTGAATCAATATCTGGAAAGCTTTTGATGTTAAATTCATCGCTGGCAGATTGAGCTTTTTCAGTATCAGGATCATAGAATCCGATTAACTGAAATTCAGGAATTTCCTTGATTTGCTTGATATGTATTTTACCTAAATGTCCTGCTCCCAGAACGCCTATTTTTAACATCCTACAATTTTTGACTTGAAATGGATTTGTATTGGAGTGCAAATATGGTATATTTTCATGATTTATGGGGATTATTTTCGATTTTTGAACAATCTAATGAATAGCAAATGCAATTGAAATTGATTGAAATAGATGAATTGAATTCCACGAATGATTATGCAAGAGAATTAATTGAAAATTCTGGGGCAGAAAATGGGATGATTATCAGTGCAGCTTTCCAAAGTCATGGGAAAGGACAATCAAAAGCTGTTTGGGAGAGTGAGAAAGGGAAGAATATATTAATGTCGATTATTCTGAAGCCTGAGTTTTTAATGGCTGAAAAGTATTTTTTTATTAGCATGATAGCTAGTTTAGGAATTGCAGATTGTTTGCATACTGCATTTGGAATAGAAAATGTCAAAATCAAATGGCCAAATGATATATACATTAATGCCCGGAAAGTGGCCGGAATTTTAATTCAAAATGACTTGAATCAGCATGGAATAAGTTCAAGTATTATTGGAATAGGATTAAATGTTAACCAAATGTCATTTTCCAATAGCCTTCCTAATCCGATATCAATGCAGCATGTATTGAAAAAAGAGATTGATCTTACCTTTGTTAGAGAAAAATTGGTCGAATTTATTCTTCATAAGTATCATTTATTGATTGAAGGAAGATTTGAAGAGATTAAAGCAAACTATGAAAGTCAACTCTATAAATATAATTTAAGTGCTGAGTTTTCAAGTCAACAAAAGTGTTTTGATGGAATCATTCGAGGAGTTGATGAATATGGTAAATTAGTAGTGGAAACCCATGCTGAGTTGAAGTCATTTGATATGAAAGAAATAGCCTATATTTTATAATTCATTTAAATATTATTCCAATGATATAGGTTTGTTTCTATTTTTGACTTTTAATTCAAGCTGACAGAAAAACAATTATGAGCATATTATTCACAAATATCAAAGGATTGGTTCAATATAGCATGAACCCAATGTCTTTTAAGGCTGGAAAAGAAATGCTCAACCTGCCTGTACTTGAGAATTCTTATTTATTAGTTGAAAATGGGAAAATAGCGGCCTTTGGAGAAATGCAGCATTTAAGCAAAAGCATTATAGCTGACGAAACCAAGGATTTATCAGGTTGTTTTGTATTGCCAGCTTATGTCGATTCTCATACACATTTGGTTTTTCCTGAAAGTCGGGAGCAAGAATTTGAATTAAAACTAAAAGGAGCCAGTTATGAAGAAATAGCTGCTGCTGGAGGTGGGATTTTGAATTCAGCTCAAAAGCTAGCCACTCTATCCGAAGAAGAACTTATAGAGTCAGCAGTAACCCGATTGAATGAAATTATCAATCTGGGAACTGCTGCTGTGGAAATTAAAAGCGGCTATGGCTTATCTGTAGGTGGAGAATTGAAAATGCTTCGCGTTATCAAAAAACTTAAAGAAATTAGCCCAATCCCAATAAAGGCAACATTTCTTGGCGCACATGCAGTTCCTAAAGAATATAAAAGCAATAAAAAAGCATACATAAGTTTGATTATTGATGAGATGCTTCCTGTAATAGAAAAAGAAAAATTAGCAGATTATATCGATATTTTTATTGAAGAAGGTTTTTATGACCTGGAAGATGCAACACAAATATTAACGGCAGCAAAGACAAGAGGTCTGAAACCCCGACTTCATGTTGATCAGATGAATGAATTAGGTGGACTTGATTTAGCCATAAAATTTGGAAGTATTTCGGTGGATCATTTGGAAAACACCAGTGAAAAAGGGATTAAATCCTTACTGAACAGTAATACCATCCCTACATTATTGCCATCTTGTTCATTTTATTTAAACATGAAATTTCCTCCGGCCAGAAAAATGATTGATGCAGGATTAGGCGTTTCCATTGCTTCTGATTATAATCCGGGAAGTTCTCCATCAGGTAACTTGAATTTTTCCATGTCGCTAGCTTGCATCAAAATGAAAATGATGCCTGAAGAAGCACTGAATGCAATTACCATTAACGCAGCTCATGCATTGGAAATTGAAAATGAAATGGGAAGTATTGAGCTTGGCAAAAAAGCCAATCTGATCATTACAAAACAAATTCCTTCGATTAAGTTTATGCCCTATAATTTTGGTAATCATGTGATTGAAAGTATGATTATTGAAGGAAAATATTTTAACGGAATTGAAATAACAAATAAACAATAGATAATGAAGAAACTGATTGAATGCGTACCAAATTTTAGTGAGGGAAGAGACCTCAGCATCATCAAGCAAATTACAGATGAAATTGAAAAAATCGATGGTGTTAATTTGCTGGATGTTGATCCTGGCCATGCTACTAATCGCACAGTTGTAACATTTGTTGGTGAACCTGAGGCCGTTTTAGAAGCTGCATTTAATGCAGTTAAAAAAGCATCTGAGTTAATAGATATGAGTAAGCATAAGGGAGCTCATCCTCGATTTGGTGCAACAGATGTTTGCCCATTGGTTCCTGTTTCAAATATTAGTATGGAAGAAACGGTGCAATATGCTCATAAACTGGCCAAACGCATTGGAGAAGAATTGAAGTACGGTATTTATTGTTATGAGAATGCAGCTCAAAAACCTGATAGAAGAAATCTGGCAAATTGCAGAGCTGGTGAGTATGAAGGTTTGGCTGATAAGCTGAGCAAAGCTGAATGGAAGCCTGACTTTGGTCCTGCAGAGTTTAATCCAAAAACAGGTGTAACTGCAGTTGGTGCACGCGATTTTTTAATAGCAATTAACTACAATTTGAATACGACTTCAACCCGAAGAGCAAATGCAATTGCTTTTGATGTAAGAGAAAAAGGACGGGCAAAAACTGATGATGGGACTCCAAATGGTAAAAAAATCATAGACGATCAGGGGAATGTTGTCTGGGAAGCCGGAACATTAAAAGGAACCAAAGCAATTGGTTGGTTTATAGATGAATATGGAGTTGCCCAGGTTTCCATGAATATTACAAATATTAATGAAACACCTATCCACATCGCTTTTGATGAAGTTTCCGACAAGGCTCAATTAAGAGGAATGCGTGTAACGGGTGCTGAATTAGTTGGCCTAGTACCCTTGCATACTTTGCTTTCAGCAGGAAAACATTATCTAAAAAAACAAGAGCGCTCAACAGGCGTTTCAGATAGTGAATTGATTAAAATCGCAGTGAAATCGATGGGTTTGGATGATTTGTATGAATTCAAGGCTGAAGAAAAAATAATTGAATATTTAATTGAAGACCGCACTACCAAAAAACTGGTAGATATGAATTTGAAAGAATTTGCTGAAGAAACAGCCAGTGAATCACCTGCTCCTGGAGGAGGATCTGTTTCAGCTTATGTTGGCGCAATGGGAGTTGCTCTTGGAACCATGGTGTCTAATTTGTCTGCTCACAAACGAGGCTGGGACGATCGCTGGGAAGAGTTTTCAATTTGGGCAGATAAAGGTCAGGAATTCATGAAAAAGTTGGTTGCATTCGTAGATGAGGATACACAAGCCTTTAATAAAATTATGGATGCTTTTAAATTGCCAAATGGGAATGATGCTGAAAAAGCCATTCGAAAACAAGCTATTCAGATAGCAACCAAATATGCTATTGAAGTACCTTTTACAGTAATGGAAACTGCATTTTCGTCCATGCAAGTGATATTGGCAATGGCTAAATCTGGAAATCCTAATTCAGCATCAGATGCTGGAGTGGGAGCATTGTGTGCCTGTATGGCAGTGAAAGGAGCTTATTTGAATGTTAAAATAAACTCTGCTGATTTAGATGACAAGGATTATGTTAAGGAAATACTAGAAAAAGGATCCGAAATTATTGAAAAATCAGAGTTGCTTGAAAAAGAAATATTATCAATAGTTGAACATAATATTTTGCATTAATCCTCAGAGAATTAATAAATTAATGCATTTTTCTATTTTATTTAATTATATTATTTATTATATTTGTATGTACAATTATTGAAATGTAGTGTCATGAGAAGAAAAAAATTTATTACACGCTACACAATTGAGGAAATGGAGAAATTACTTCATAGCAAGGAGGAGTTCCGAGTTGCTATGCGATTAATGACCTGTATCCTTGTAGCGAAAGGTTTTTCGGTGACCGAACTTCAAAAGATTTTTTATTATAAATCAGCTGCCAGATATTTTTTCTGGGCCAGAAGATTCAATGAGGAAGGAATAGAGGGATTACGTGATCGAGAAGGTAGAGGAAGAAGGGCCAAATTAACAGAGAGTGATTACAAGCAACTTAAAACTATTTTACTAACCCAAACGCCTGAAGATTTTGGTTTCGATTCTAAAATCTGGAATGGACAAATTATCACTGATTTAATTAAAAAAGAATTTGGAGTAGATTATCGTAAGGCCAACATTTATATCATGTTGAAGAAAAAACTGAAGTTGCATAATCGAAAGGCTCTGGGTTTTGTGCGTATTGACGATTAAGGTATTCAAGCTATTTATTCACTGAAAGTTTTTTTCATTTTAAGAACTTGCTCTTTGGTTCCCAAAACAATTATTATTGAATTTTCATTAATGATTGTTTCTGGTGCGGGATTGATTTGAAATGCTCCATCGTGCGGATCTCTTAATGCAATTACATTTACACCCGACAATTTGCGAAAGTTAATTTCTGCAATCGATTTACCAACATATTCTTTTTTAATATTGCTGCATTCCAATTCTTCTGTGCATACTCCGGAGTCAATATCATCAGTTAATACATGATAAAATTCAATGAGGTCTGGTCTGTTTACTAAATTGGCCATATAATGCCCTCCAATCGTTTCTGGCATAACCACATGATCTGCACCAGCTGTTTGAAGTTTTTCTTCTGAACTAGCCATAGCAGCCCTGCTGATAATAGTTAGCTTATTATTTAGTTTTCTGGCCGACAATACAACAAAAACATTATCTGCATCAATGGGTAGTGTACTGATTATGGCCTTTGCATTAACGATATTAGATCTTAAAAGTATTTCGTCTTCAGATGCATTGCCTTGTACATAAGGGAAACCATATTCCTGAATTAATTCGATAATTTCAGGATTATTTTCAATGATGATGAAGGGTACATTGCCTCGCGATAACTCTTCAATGCATTTTCTTCCATTTCGTCCGTAACCAACAACAATTACATGATTACTTAGTTTTAGTATTTGTTTTTCCATTCTAAACATTTTAAGCCTTTTTTTATATTCCCCATCAATTACATAAGATGTGATTGTTGTTACTGCATACGTAAATACAGATATGTAAATGATGATGAGAATAATCGTGAAGACCTTACCCTCACTGCTAAGTTCTTTTACTTCCCCAAAACCAACAGTAGAAAGTGTTATAATTGCCATATAAAATGCATCAAGAAAAGTCAGGTCTTCGATAAGCATATAACCAAATACACCAAGAAAAATAGCTAATAAAATGACCAATATAGCCAGATGGATTCTGTAAAAAGAGAGGCTTCTGCTTCTTAATGATGTTTGTGTATTACCGTACAACATTTAATTTGAAATATACGAATGTAATGATTTGACAAATGGGCAAAAAAAACCCCGCTATTGGAGCAGGGTTCATTTTGTTGTGTCGTTAAGTTACATGATTTTAGTTGAAAGGTCTTTGCCTGGTCTGAATTTAACAACTGTTTTCTTTGGTATTTTAATTTCTGCTCCGGTTTGAGGATTTCTTCCTTTCCTTGCTGCTCTTTCCGATGTAGCAAAGGTTCCAAATCCTACTAAAGTAATTTTATCCCCTTTTTTTAAAGCATCTGCTGTAGCTCCTATAAAAGAGTTTAAAGCATTTTGTGCTTGTGTTTTTGTAATTTCAGCGTCAGCTGCAATTTTGTTAATTAAATCTCCTTTGTTCATAATAAAAATTTTTGTGTTAAAAAAAAACCTGAATTCCTTAATACTCCTCAAATATAAAGAAAATATGAACTCGCAGTTTGTTTTTTTTTCAGAAATTTTAACTAATAGAAGTCTGTAACCTTAATTAGGCCTGCATCTTCGATGGAATAAGATTTAATTAATAACAATTAAATCTTATTTTTTGTTGCGCAATGAAAATAAAATCAAAAATTTGCAAATTAAAGCAAACTGTTATGATGAATAATAAACGAAAAAACACCTTCACCCAAAAGGGAATCAAAATATATCTATTAACTAGCTTGATTTTCATCTTTTTAGCTGGCAAATTATATGCTGATGGCGGGATGTATCCTATTAATCAGCTTAACAAGTTGAATTTAAAGGCTGCTGGATTAAAAATTGATATCGATAAAATCTACAATCCTGATAGCATTAGCTTATTGCAAGCTGTTGTTAATTTAGGAGGTTGTACAGGCTCTTTTGTGTCTGAAGATGGATTGATACTGACAAATCATCATTGTGTGTTCAGTTCATTAAAATCTTTATCTACAGCGGATAATAATTTAATGGAAAAAGGTTTTTTGGCAATGGACAAACAACAGGAATTGCAAATGAAGGGAATGACTGTTAAAATAATGATGAGCTATGAAGATGTTAGCGAGCAAGTATTGGAGGGTATTTCGAGTGAAATGGATCCTGTTCAAAGAAGAAGTGCTATTTCTGCTAATATGAAAAAGGTTTTAGATGCGGATCAAAGTCTGCATACTGATTTATCTGTGCAGCTTTCAGAAATGATAACAGGGAAATCCTACATGATTATTCGATATCAATTTTTGAAAGATATTCGGATAGTGTATGCTCCTCAAAGAGAAATAGGTGAATTTGGAGGAGAAACAGACAATTGGATGTGGCCTAGGCACAGTGGGGATTTTGCTTTTGCAAGAGCCTATGTGTCGCCTGATGGTCAACCAGCAGAATACAATGCTGAAAATGTACCATTCAAACCATCCATTCACTTGACAGTTAGTGCAGATGGTGTTCAGGAAAATGATTTTATTTTCATTTTAGGGTATCCTGGAAGGACTTTCAGAAATCGTCCGGCTGATTTTCTGGAGTATATGCATGATTATCATATGCCATTTATTGCCGAGTTTTTTGAGTATAGGATTGATCAAATGGAGCAGCTGACTCATGCGAATCCAAGCATGAAAGTGAAGTATGATCCATTTATTAAAGGATTAGCAAATACTTCGAAAAATTATCGAGGGAAATTAAGTACGATGAAAAGAATTCATTTGCTGGATAAAAAAAGAGCCGAAGAACGAATGATACTGGCTTTATTAAAAGATGATGGACAAAAGGCAGCTGAATATCAAAGTCTCTTATCGCAAATTGATGAATTGTATCAAAAAATATTTGAGCATACCGAAGAATATATGTTTTATGGGCAAATGCTAAGTGCATCGATGAATATGCGTATTGCCAGAACTTTGGTTTCCTATGCTGAAAGAGCCATGACATTTGATAAGAAATCAGCTGCTTTTGAGGAATACAAATTAAAAGTCAAGGAAGATATTATGCAGTCACTTGCGTCCTACGATCCTATAATGGACAGCTTAAATCTGACCAAATTGCTGCTGATGAATAATGAATTCAAATTTCCGATTGAGGAATTTTATAAGATATTTGACAAAGAACAATATGCACAGGATGTAATTGCCTATTTAAGAAAATCGTATCAGGATTTTATATATTCTGAAGCCTATATCGACAAGATGTTGGCAAAATCGAGTAAAATAGTAAAAAGCAAGGATCCATTTGTTCAATTGTATCTTCATTTAAATGAAGGTTTAAAGCTAGTAGCTCAAAATATGAATATATGGAACAGTTCAGTAGATGCATTGTTACCCCGTTATTTAGAACTTAAAATGGAAGCAAATGGTGAAGCTTTTCTTCCCGATGCTAACTCTACTTTCCGATTAACCTATGGCTATATTAAAGGATATTATCCAAGAGATGGGATTTATCAATCTCCTTTTACATCATTAGCCGGAATCAAACAAAAAATCTCGATGGGTGGTGAATACATTGCTAATGACAAATTAATAGCTGAAATCGACAATCTGTATGTAGAAAACAATCAGGAAAAAATAAATAAAGTGATTGTTAATATGCTATATAATGCGGATACAACAGGAGGTAATTCAGGAAGCCCCGTTTTGAATGCTTATGGAGAAATTGTTGGATTAAATTTCGATCGTGCTTATGAAGCAACAGTTAATGATTTTGCCTGGAATGATTCCTATAGCAGATCCATTGGTGTCGACATCAGGTATATTCTATTCGTTACCAAAGAAGTAGGCAAAGCAAACCATCTTTTGAAAGAGCTAGGTGTTGGGTCAATTTAAGATCTTTTGTTAATTTTACCTTTGTTTTAATCTGTCTCCAAAGAGAAAAAGCAACTTGTAGTGCATCGTTCATGCTAAAACTTAATTTTGAATAAAGGAAACATCATTTTTGACACATCCCTGCAATTTTTCTCAAAATGGTTAATCCAAAATGAGTACAAGCATATATTTCTGTTAATTGATGAAAATACAAGAAAACATTGTTTGCCTGTATTAGTATCAGATGTCAAAATATTAAGCGATGCTCAAATAATTGAAATCCCAACAGGCGAAGAGTCTAAAAATCTGGTAAATTGTGAGCACATCTGGTCTGAATTATTGCACAATAATGCAAATAGAGATGCACTAATCATTAATTTAGGAGGAGGATTGCTTACTGATATTGGCGGTTTTGCTGCTTCAGTTTATAAAAGAGGGATTCCATTTGTTAATATTCCGACTAGCTTAATAGGAATGATTGATGCTTCGGTTGGTGGCAAAACGGGTATTAATTTTAAATCGCTGAAAAACCAAATAGGATTATTTTCGGATCCTGATTTGGTCGTAATTTGTCATCGATTTTTAGCAAGCTTAGCACAAAACCATTTGCTTTCAGGTTTTGGAGAAATGTTGAAATATGGTTTGATACTGGATAGGAAATTATGGAATGAGTTGAAAACTATTGATATCCAATCGGATTTGTTTACTCAAACTGAATTAATAAATCGATGCCTGGAAATTAAGCAATCTGTTGTTGAGCTTGATTATTATGAAAAAAATTACCGCAAAGTATTGAATTTTGGTCACACAGTTGGTCATGCTTTAGAAAGCTTTTTTATAGGCAAATCAGAAAGTGAGTTGTCTCATGGCCAAGCAGTGGCACATGGATTAGTTATAGAAAGTATTATTGCAAATCAGTGTGGTTTATTATCAGATTCAGATACGCAAGAGATTGAAATAGTTGTTTTTAGGCATTTTCAGAAGCTTAGTTTATTACCTGAGTATTTTGACAAACTTTACGAGATTATGTCATTTGATAAGAAAAATCAAAATGCAGTTGTAAATTTCACACTTTTGAAATCGATAGGAGAGGCTCAAATAGATAATATTGTATCAAAGAAAGGGATTATTAAAGCCTTAGAGGAATACATGAAATTATGAGAAAAATTTGTTTACAAAGTAATACGGGGCATCTGGAAGGAGTTTTGTCCTTGCCAAGCTCAAAGAGTGTTAGTAATCGGGTATTGCTTATCAGGGAATTGAGCGGACGCTACATTCATATTGATAATTTATCAGAAGCTGGCGATACCTTGCTTATGCAACAATTGCTGGAATTTCCGGAAAAAATTTTAAATACAGGTAATACCGGTACGGTCATGCGGTTTTTAACTGCTTATTTTGCTATCAAAGAAGGAGAATGGGAATTGATAGGTAGTGAGCGAATGAAAAGTAGACCCATTAGGAATCTGGTAGATGTGTTGCTAAGCTTAGGTGCTGATATCACCTATATGGGTAATGAAGGTTATCCACCGCTGAAAATTGTTGGGCAAGACATTCAAGGTGGAGAGTGTGTTATCAATGCAGAGGTCAGTAGCCAATTTATTTCGGCTTTGCTACTGATTGCTCCAATGCTAAAAAATGGGCTTGAAATAAGCTTACAGGGTTCGGCAGTTTCTTTTCCATATGTATCGATGACACTGCGTATCATGAAATATTTTGGTGTGAAAGCCAATGTAAAGAGAAATATGATTACGGTTGATCATCAAAAATATAAATCCAAGCGATTTCATGTCGAAACAGATTGGTCTGCTGCATCCTATATTTTTGCCATGGTAAGTTTATCAAAAACGTCAAAGGTTGAAATCATGGGTTTGGAGAAAAAAAGTCTTCAGGGAGATAGTGTGGTGAGTACCCTAATGCAGAAATTTGGTGTAAAAACAAGGTTTAAAAAAGATAGGATACTGCTAACAAAGAAACCATTTAAACTGAAGAATTTTGAGTATAATTTTGTTCAAAATCCTGATTTGATTCCAACCTTTGCTGTGCTGTGTACTATCCATAAAATTCCATTTCATTTTAGAGGCATTAATGCTTTGCGACTGAAGGAGAGTGATCGGGTAGAAGCATTATCTGTTGAATTAGAAAAATTGGGTTTGAAGCTTAAGACTACTGAAAATGAAATGATTGGTACTGATTTCTTTGAAGCAGAATATGATTATAAAACATTCAATACCTATGGAGATCATCGGATTGCCATGAGTTTTGCCATTGCTGCTTCTACAAACTCAAATCTTGTAATTGAAGATCCTGATGTAGTAGAAAAATCTTACCCCGGATTTTGGAGTGATTTAGAAAGCATTGGATTAAAATTTGGATACTTAGCTGAGCAATAATGGGCGGAAATTCATTTGGGACACTATTCAAAATCACCACATTTGGTGAATCACATGGCAAAGGCATAGGCGTTGTTATTGATGGTTGTCCTGCAAATATGAATTTAAATCTGGATCAAATACAAGAGGAGCTTAATAAAAGAAAACCCGGACAATCTGCCATTACCACTGCCCGAAAGGAGCAGGATACATTTGACATATTATCAGGTCTATTTGAAGGGAAAACTACAGGAGCTCCCTTAACTATTTTTATTAAAAACCAAGATTCGAGATCCGAAGATTATAATATGCTAAAGGATGTTTACAGGCCTTCTCATGCAGATTACACCTATGAGCTAAAGTATGGATGGAGGGATCACAGAGGAGGAGGACGATCTTCGGCTAGAGAAACTGCAGCTAGAGTTGCTGCTGGAGCAGTAGCAAAACAAATTCTTGAAAAAGAAGGAATTGAAGTAATTGCATTCACTAAACAGATTGGCCATATTTCTTTGCAAGAGAATATTGAAAAACTTGACTTTTCAATCAGAAATAGGAATGAAGTAAAGTGCCCTGATTTAGAGATTGCAGAGCAAATGAGCTCATTGATTAAGAAATGTAAGTCTGAAGGTGATAGTATTGGTGGGGTTGTTTCCTGTGTTGTGAAAAAATGTCCTGTTGGATTGGGTGAGCCTGTATTTGATAGATTAGAAGCTGATCTCGCAAAAGCTATGCTTAGCATTAATGCTAGTAAAGGATTTGAAATTGGTTCAGGCTTCCAAGCTGCTGCTATGAGAGGTTCTGATCATAATGATAACTTTCGATTGAACAAAAATAAAGAAATTGAAATAGCAGACAATCATGCAGGCGGTATACTTGGAGGAATTAGTAGCGGTGCAGAAATCTATTTTAATGTAGCCTTTAAGCCAACCTCTACAATTAAATCAAATAGTTCATTCATTAGTAAAAACAATGAAGAAGTTATTTTGGAAAATCTAACAGGAAGACATGATCCCTGTATTGTTCCCAGAGCTGTGGCTGTAGTCGAAGCAATGACCTCCCTTGTTCTGGTTGATCATTTGTTTAGGAGTAAAATAACTAAGCTTTCATAACTATTAATTTGAGTACTTTTGTAGGCTATTTATGAGCAATAATAAAATCCGAACATATCAGGAATCTCACTGGAGAAGTATTGTAAAAGCAGTAACCTGGCGTGTTGTTGCTACGCTAACTACTTTCTTTATAACCTATTATGTTTTCATGGCAAGAACAAAAGCAGATCTACTCGAAGGGATAGAACATGATCTTTTGGAATTGGCTAGAAAACAAGCACGCCAAAATGCATTTGAAGATGCTGTGTCTTTTGCCGGAATAGTTGCGGTTTTTGAATTGGTCATAAAACTTGTGCTCTACTATTTCCATGAAAGAATCTGGCAATCAGTTAATGTAGGTTGGATTCGTAAACACAACCGAAGAAGGAAAATTAATAAAATAAGACGAGACAGAATTCGTAATCTTATTACAAGAAATTAGTTTCTATTTCTGAATACATCTGACACTATACCCATTTTGGAATAAGTTTCCATATACAGCTATATTGTATCCATTTTTATGAATGGCCATTGTAAATGCATCTTCAACATTGGCTTGAGTAGTACTCCAAAAACTGGTGTTTTCTCCTTGTCCGAAATAAAACTCATCGTCACCCGTATAATCGCCTGCGAATTTAGCGTTGAAACCACTTTTTCCACCTTCAACTAATTTAGCACCAGCTACATCCTTGCCTCCATTGTGGCTTAGGAGTTCTAGAAAATCATCTTTTGAAGGAATTTTCCAACCAGCAGGACATGCATTTAAAGCTGTTTTCCAGGTATACAAACGTCCAAAAGAATCACAATTAATAGCTTCATCATCAAAACAATAACTGCCACTTGTTTTATAATTAAGATTTTCAGCCATCCATACTTGACTTCCAATTTTAACTGTAGCATATATTTTCCCATCACGCTTATCTTTAATACTTTGTGCCTGAATGGAAAAAGTGAAAAGAATGAGAGAGCTTAACACTAAAAAATTTCTCATGATTTTTTGATTTAGTTAGTCCTCAAATATACAAATTGCATGCTAAAATTTCTTACGTAAATTATTATATCCAAATAATTGCTTTGAATGGCATATTTATTGACCAAATAGCAGATAATCACAGACCTAAATACTTACTTTTGTAAATGAATTAATCATAATAATATGAAAAACGTATTTGTTTTAATCATGCTTGCTTTTCTTGCGATGGGACAAACTTGTTCTCAAAAGGATTTTGAAGGAAGCCTTACATATGAGCTAGATTTAGAAGGTGATTTTATGGGTTTAATGGAAGCTTATATGCCTGATTCGTATGTGTTTAGTTTTAAAGAAGGCAAAACACTTCTGCGGATAAATGGTGGGTTATTGGAATCAATCATGGGAAAAATATTAATTGAAAGTGAGAAATCCTATATAATAAATGATGCTGAAAAATCAGTTTACGAATTATCAGGAACAGATAATCCTGAGGAAATTGATGCAGATCAGCAAGGAGCAATAATTACGGAACTTAATGAAACAGAGACCATTCTTGGCTTTGAATGTAAAAAATATGAAATGCTTTTTAACAAGGGCGGTAATGAGTATATTCAATATGTGTGGGCAACAAAAGAAATAAGCAATCGACTAAATGGCCTAAACGAATCGGGTGTTCCAGGTAAATTCAATTTCATGGGTTTGGATGCTTTTCCTCTAAAAATTCAAAGTAAAATAAGTGAAGGTGGTATTTCATTCAGCTTGCTTTTAACTGCTGTTAAAATTGAAAAAGCAAAACTTGATGCAAAAGATTTTGTTATTCCTGATGATTATGATGTTAAAGCTCTAAACGATATGCTCAATTTCCCCAAATAAAAATATATGCAAAGATTTGTACTTGCTTTTTTTGTTATTGTTATTTTCAATAGCATTTCCCCATACATAGTCAGTGGGCAAATTAATTCACACAAAACATTTCTGATTAAGTTTACTGATAAAAATAATTCCCCATACAGTTTGGCCGAGCCCTTGGATTATCTTTCGCAAAGAGCATTGAATAGAAGAATTCGGATGCAAATTGACATAAATGAACAGGATATTCCAGTAAATCCAAGCTACTTGGATAGTTTAAAATCAGCAGGAGCTATAGTTCATTTTACATCAAAATGGCTAAATACAGCTACGGTAAGTGTCGATACGGAATTAGTTATTAAAACCATTCTCAAGTTTCCTTTTGTTAAAAAAACTGAAAGAATATATCGTTCACTGGATGTTAATCTGGAATCAACAATTTCAACTTCTGCATTGAATGCATGGGAAACTGATCCGGTTTATGGGCAATCCTATAATCAAATAAAAATGCTGAATGGTCATTTATTGCATGAAAAAGGATATAATGGAGATGGAGTTGTCATCGCAATTATTGATGCAGGTTTTAATCGAATTGATTCTTTGGATGCATTTAGTTATCTATTTGCAAATAACCGAATTCTAGCAACACATGATTTTGTTGATGGCGATGATCAGGTTTTTTCTCACCACTCTCATGGAATGTATGTATTGTCAACCATAGCCGGCAAGATTTGGGGAAAGTTAATCGGTACTGCTCCCGAAGCCAGCTTTATTTTATTAAGGTCTGAAAATGCAGATAGTGAATATATTATTGAAGAGGATGCCTGGATTGCTGCTGCTGAATTTGCCGACAGTGCGGGTGCTGATGTGATTAACTCATCCTTGGGTTATTCCGTTTTTAATGATTCCAATATGAATCACAGCTATGCCGATTATGATGGCAATACGATTCGAGTAAGCATAGGAGCTGATGTTGCTGCCAGTAAAGGATTAATAGTTGTCAATAGTGCTGGAAATGAAGGCAATGATCCCTGGTTGCATATAACTGCCCCTGGTGATGCCGACAGTATACTAACGATAGGAGCTGTAGATGAAACTGGGCAATATGCTCCATTCAGTTCTATAGGACCTTCTTCCGATGGAGATGTAAAACCCAACGTTGTAGCACAAGGGATGAATGCAGTTGTTGCAACAAATAAAGATGGAATAGTTGGTTTGATTAATGGAACTTCCTTGTCATCACCGATTATTGCAGGTATGGTAGCTTGTTTGGTTCAAGCTTTTCCTGACAAAACCAATATGGAAATAATAAGGGCTATCGAAAAAAGTGCTCATCTTTATCCCAAGCCTGATGTTTATTATGGTTATGGAATCCCGGATTTTGATCTTGCATTTACCTATTTGAAAATGACTGAGGATGAATTGTCGGCTTCTATCGAATTGCTGGAACTTTATCCCAATCCGTTTCAAAACGGACTTGTTTTGAGTTTATATTCTAAAGAAGCAAATGAGCTGGTGATTAGCATTAATAGTGTGACAGGCCAAAATTATTATCAAGAAAATCTAATGGTTCAAGCGCAAAGTCTGGAGAAGTTTTACATTCATTTAAGCCAAAAAATGCTTCCTGGTCTGTATGTGCTTTCCGTGGCAAATGGTGATGAAATCCTTCAGAAAAAAATTGTCAGAATGTGATTTTAGCCTAGCCGCCAGTCAACTGGTTCTCGACCAATACTTTTTAAAATCTCATTTGATTTTGCAAAATGTTTACATCCAAAAAATCCATTGTGGGCAGAAAAAGGGGATGGGTGTGCTGCTTTTAAAATATAATGCTTGCTGGAATCGATAATTTCGGATTTTCCTTCAGCAAATTTTCCCCACAGTAAAAAAACAACACCTTCCAGTTTAGCTGAAATAGTTTTAATAATTGAATCTGTAAATAATTGCCAACCTATTTTTTGATGTGAAGCTGCCTGACTTGCCCTAACCGTTAGTATGGAATTCAAAAGTAGAATACCTTGGTTTGCCCAATTCGATAAATCTCCATGCGGTGGAATATTCAAGCCTGTATTACTTTTTATTTCCTTAAAAATGTTGACCAAGCTAGGTGGTGCCGGAATTCCTTTTTTAACTGAAAAACACAAACCATGAGCTTGGCCTGCTCCATGATAAGGATCCTGTCCTATAATGACAACTTTTATTTTTTTGAGTGGCGTTAAATTCAATGCATTGAAAATTTCAGCAGAAGGTGGATAGACTGTTCTTCCTGATTCTTCCTCCTCAATTAGGAAATCAAGAATTTGATTAAAATATTCAGATTCAATCTCATACCTTAACAAGTTATACCATTCCGGATCCAAAACAAGTTTGAAGTTTTTTTGATTGTTGTATGAGAATAGATCAGACATTAGCTAGGCCATTAATATTTTAAAAAGCATTTCTTTTGTGAGTTCTCCCTGATCGGTTCCACGATCGTTTATCCCTTTTGATTTCAAATCATATTCCTGAATAATTGCCAGTACTTTTCCAATTGTACCCTTATAATTCTTCAAAACAGGGTAATAAGATTTCATTTGCCAATCACTTATTCCCAACTCATTGGCGGTTTCTTTTTGTGATTTTCCATTGTTTTCCAATACAAAACTCCGGCTAAAGAAATTGAATAATGCACCAGTTGTCATGTAAATAGGATTGCTTTTAATATTAGCCTGATAATAGCGACATATTTTTGCCACTTTATTTGAATTCTTGCTTCCCAATGCATTCTGAAGTTCAAAAATATTATAATCCTTACTGATACCGATATGATATTCAATGTCGTCTAAATCAATAACTCCTGTTTCATTTTTAATTTTAATAAGTTTTTCCAGTTCATTGGCAATTTTACTTAGATCACTACCTAGATATTCGATCAGTAAGGCAGAAGCTTTGTTGGTAATTTTAAGCTTTTTGGGTGCCAAATAGTTGTCAATCCATGGGGCGATTTTGTTTTCGTATACCCTGCTTGCTTCCATGAAGCAACATGAACTACTTTCCTTAAGTGCTTTATAAACTGCAGTTCGCTTATCGAGCTTCATTCTTTTACAGCAAAAAACGACTATGCTTTTATCGTTCGGATTTTGGAAGTATTTTGTAAACTCATCAAATTTTTTGAAATCCTGAGCCTCCTTTAGAATAATTACATTGTAATCCGACATCATTGGAAAACGCAATGCACTTTCAATGATATTTCCCGGACTACTTTCTTTTCCGTAGAAAATAGAAAGATTGAAAGATTTTTCGGACTCATCTAATACATTTTCAGCAATATAGTCGCTAATTGTATCGGTGAAAAAGGATTCCTCTCCGGTAAGAAAATAAACGGAATGATACTGTTTTGCCGCTAGATCTCTTTGTATTTGTTCAAAATTCTTTATCATTACTGCAAAATAAATGGCATTTTTAAGCCAATGAAGTTAGGATTAATGCTTGATTTAACTCTGCCCAAATATGATTATTTAATTCAAAAAAGAGAAGGAAAACTATATATTTTCGATCTGGTTAGAAAGAAATATATTTTTCTTACCCCTGAAGAATGGGTTCGGCAACATTTTGTGAATTATTTGATCACTGAAAAATCAGTACCACAGAAACTAATCAGTCTTGAAAGGGGATTGAATTACAATCGTTTAGCAAAAAGAAGTGATATTGTTGTTTATGGTCAAAAAGGGCAAGCTCTGCTGTTAATTGAATGCAAAGCAAGTACTATTGAATTGAATGAGCAAGTCATATTTCAGGTAGCCACCTATAATGTCAAATTAAGAGCCCCATTTATTGGAATAACAAATGGTTTGAAGCATTTTTATTGGAAACATGCTGAAGGAGTAAAGAATTTAAGCCTTCAAGAATTGCCTGATTTTCAAGAAATGAATAAATCAGCAGAAAAGTAGTTTTGCCAATTTTTCTCTCTCTTTTTCGTCAGAAATATGAAAACATCCAAGTACAACAGCTAATGAATTAATTTTTCTTTCAAACTCAGTTAAATCAAATTCGAAGGCCTTTTTCTTTAAAACAAGCCAGTAGTTGATGTTTTTAAGCTTGTCAAGTATATTCACTCCATTTTGTTTGTTGGCAATGAGAAAATATTCAAAATCGAAATCAATATACTCATAAAAGGGTACCTCAATTATGCTCTGCTGAAAAGAAAAATTTAGCAGATCATTACTTTTAGTTAGCTCAATTCCAGCGATTTTGTTAATAAAATACACCAATCGATAATCCTTCTCAAAACTGACAATGCCATACAAAAGAAGGTTCTCAGAATTAGTAGCTATTGATGATTTTTTCAAAATAGTGTCAGGTTTTAAATTGTATTATTACTTTTGTGGCGAATTCCTTACATCCAGAAAGGATGAAAATTAAGGATTTTTTAGCAACCAATTAAATCTTTTAATATGTCTGAAATTGAAGCTAAAGTTAAAGCGATAATCGTTGAGAAGTTAGGTGTTGATGAAAGTGAAGTAACTCCTGAAGCTAGTTTCACAAATGATCTGGGTGCAGATTCATTGGATACAGTTGAATTAATAATGGAATTTGAAAAAGAGTTCAATGTATCTATTCCAGATGAGCAAGCTGAGAAGATCGGGACTGTTGGACAGGCCATTTCGTATTTAGAAGCTGATTTAAAATAAACTCCTTTTCTGATTATGGATCATAAAAGAGTTGTTGTAACTGGTATTGGCCTGGTAACTCCACTGGGCCATACCATTGACGAAGTATGGGGAAATGCAGTAAAAGGTGTTAGCGCAGCTGGACCGATTACCAAATTTGACCCTGAAAAGTTTAAGACAAAATTTGCCTGCGAGGTAAAGGATTTTAAACCAGAGGACTATATTGATCGTAAAGAAGCCCGAAGAATGGACTTGTTTACACAATATGCTCTTGTAGCTGCTAATAAGGCCATTGCACTCAGTGGTCTTGATTTGGAGAAACTTGATTTGGATCGTTGTGGTGTTATTTGGGCATCTGGCATAGGAGGTATTAAAACCTTTCAGGAAGAAATTCTTTCTTTTGCTGGTGGTGATGGAACTCCACGTTTTAACCCGTTTTTTATTCCTAAAATGATAGCAGATATTGCTGCTGGATTAATTTCTATGCGTTTTGGGTTTAGAGGAGTCAATTTTGCTACTGTTTCTGCTTGTGCTTCTTCTTCCAATGCTATTGGTGCTGCTTTCGAGCATATCAGAAGTGGTCGTGAAGATATAGTAATCACAGGTGGCTCAGAAGCTTGTATTGTAGAAGCATCTGTTGGTGGTTTCAATGCGATGAAGGCAATGTCGGAACGTAATGACGATCCAAAAACTGCTTCACGTCCTTTTGATGTTACCAGAGATGGTTTTGTTATGGGTGAAGGTGGTGCAGGTTTGGTTCTGGAAGAATATGAGCATGCTATAGCAAGAGGTGCTACCATTTATGGAGAAATTATCGGTGCTGGATATTCTGCTGATGCGCATCATTTAACGGCCCCACATCCTGATGGGAATGGAGCCTATATGGTGATGAAAAAAGCTATTGCTGACGCAGGAATAGAGCCTGAGATGATTGATTATATCAATGTCCATGGAACAGCAACTCCATTAGGTGATATTAGCGAAACAAAAGCAGTTCAAAGACTTTTTGGGGAACATGCTTATAAGTTGAATATTAGTTCAACAAAATCGATGCATGGTCATTTACTTGGTGCAGCCGGTGCAATGGAAGCTGTTATGGCACTTTTAGCTATTCAGCATAGTGTTGTGCCTCCAACAATAAATCACAAAGAAGCTGATCCTAACATTGATCCTAAACTCAATTTGACATTGAACAAAGCGCAAGAAAGAAATATCGATTACGCTTTGAGCAATACTTTTGGATTTGGTGGGCATAATGTTTCCCTGATATTTAAAAAGTATATATCATAATCAGGTTCTCCCTTAATAATCTTTTTTCACGTAAGTCATTTGACGAAGAATATTCTAAATTAATTTGGAATACGCTAAAAGTGCGTCCTGAAAATCCTCAAGTCTATAAGGATGCATTTACACATCGATCTGTTGCGAATGGAAACCAGGAAGACAATGAAAAACTTGAATTTCTGGGAGATGCTGTCATAAACTTTCTGGTAGCTGACTATCTTATTCAAAAACTTCCTGAATACAACGAAGGTGATTTAACCCGATTAAAATCTGATATTGTAAAACGCGATAACTTAAATCATCTCGCTTTGGAATTAAGTCTGGATTCTCTTCTGAAATTTAATAAATCAAGTATCAAAATAAAGGAAGGCGAAAGCAGAGATATGTTCGGTAATGCGCTCGAAGCATTGGTTGGAGCAATTTATCTCGATAAAGGTTTTGCTTTTACCAAAAAATATGTCAATAATCATATTCTGAAAAAATGGGTTGATTTAGATGAATTAATATCCAACGATACCAATTATAAGGGAATGTTATATGAATATTCTCAAAAGGAAGATGTTAATATAAAATATACTTTTGAGGAATCAGGAAAGAAAAATACACCAATCTATAAATCTACTGTTTTTATAGGAGATCAAATCTTGGGATCAGGTTTGGGAACCAAAAAGAAAATAGCAGAACAATTGGCTTCCAAAGAAGCATGTAACAAGTTAAAACTACTTAGTTCTTAATTTCAACAGTCATGTAATCTGCACAAGCAAAAATTTGTAAATCAGAATCAGCAGATTTAGCCTTTATTCCTTCCATCATAATTTGATCAACATCTGTATCTTCAGACGTTGGGTCGTGATGGGTTAATCCCAGACGCTTAACAGCACATTTTTCAGCCAGCCTAACAGCATAATCAGGTGTTCCATGGCCATAGCCTACTGTATGTTTAATGTATTTCTCTCTACTGTATTGCGCATCCATGATCAGTAAATCGGCCCCTTGTACATGTTTTTTTAAGTGCCCTGAAAATCCATCCTCGTTTTCATTATCAGTAAGGAAAACAAATACTTTTCCTGTTTTTTTATCTTCAAAACGGAAAGAAATGGTTTTATCAGGATGCTTAGCTCTGTGCATTTTAACTACCAAAAACTCATTCAGCGGATATAATTCGTTTTCAATTTCAATAGTGTCGTCATTGATCTCGATTGTTTCATATACATCTAAATCAATTAATTGTATTGCTTTGGGATGAATTAAAATAACTTGAGCCTGAGGGGTATCAATATTGATGTATTCGAATTTACTTCTGACCTCTCTGACATCGATCGGAAAATAAGGCGGACGCATCATGTCTTCCATCATCTCCTTTGGACCAATGTTGTTCTCACTGGGGCCCATTAACTTCATCTTAATGCTTTTAAAGTAGGTAATGGGGCTTAAAAATAAACCCAGTGTATGATCGTTATGCCAATGTGTAAATAATATGGTGGTTTGCGTTAACTTGCCTTCGGTTTCATTTAACAAATCGTTTCCCATAGGAATAAATCCACTTCCAGCGTCAATAACCAATGCGTGATTATTTGGAATTTGATCAGCAATAATCCGTAAACAAGTAGTATTGCCACCGTATTTAACAGATTTTGGATTAAATACAGGAACAGAGCCTCTGGTGCCGTATAATTGTATTTTCATATGCAGGATTGAAAGATAGCTTTTACCAAATTATTAATAACCAAATTATTTTTTGCTAGTCAAAGATAATAATATTAAATAAATAAAATAAGTGATTAGCCTGCATCCTTGTTTAAGACAAATAATATGATGAAGTAAAAATGAATTAATACCTATTTTTGTCTGCCCTGCATTTATTTGGTTAAGTCCAATCAATGTAGCAATTTTGAAATATTAAAGCAAATAGAGTCGAATATGAGAACTTCAGTAGATATTAGTTATTATCCCCTTAAGGAAGAATTTGTAAAACCTATTCGTGCATTTATTGATAGGTTAAATACCTACGAAAAGCTAGTTGTAAATACGAATGGAATGAGTACCCAGGTATTTGGGCAGTATAGAGATGTGATGGAAGCTATTACCAATGAAATTGAAAAAGCATTTGAATTGCCACATTCTGTTTTTATACTGAAAGTGATTAATGCTGATCTTCAGAAATTGGATTAATCAATGATGATTGATTTTATTAAACTGTTTTTCGACTGGGTAATTAATAATTATCTTGAGTTTATTGCTGTTGTTACAGGTATTATTGGTGTATGGTTAACAGCTAAACAAATTATTTGGTGCTGGCCGGTTTCCATTATAAGCGTTGTTTTGTCAGCCTACTTATTTTATGATACTAAGCTTTACCAAGATGGATTGTTACAAGTCTTTTATTTTGCCATGGCTATATATGGATGGTACAATTGGCGCTATGGTGGAAAGAATAAAACGAAGCTTAAAGTAAATAGAATCAGTAGTCGAAATGCTCTAGTTCTAATCTTGGTAGGCTTTTCGAGTATTTATATTTTCGGTTATTTATTCAATCGATATACGGATGCAGCACTTCCTTATTGGGATGCAACAACCACAGTTTGGGGAATCATTGCTACATTTATGATGGCCAAAAAGATGATTGAAAATTGGGCTATCTGGATATTAATTGATCTCCTCAATACAGGGATTTATTTTTATAAAGAACTATATGGCTTTGTTTTCCTGTATTTTGTTTTCACCATTTTAGCTGTTTTCGGATTGATCCAGTGGATGAAAGAGTATCGAAAATTGGAGATTGCATGATAAGAGTTGCCATTACAGGACCTGAATCAACAGGAAAATCTAGCCTTGCAAAAGTATTGGCAGAACACTATAATACTCTTTGGGTGCCAGAATATTCACGTGAATACATTGACAATCTGGATCGAGATTACACATATGAAGATGTAGAGAAAATTGCTGTGTCTCAAATTCAAAAAGAAAAAGAACTTCTACCTTCTGCTAAAACTATCCTTTTTGCTGATACCGAACTGCTTGTTATAAAAATATGGTTGGAGCATAAGTTTAACAAAACTCCGTATTGGCTTGATTATGAAATTGATAGGCAGAAATATGATCTCTATTTATTATGCGATATAGATATTCCCTGGGAATATGATCCACAGAGAGAACATCCTGAATTGCGACAGTATTTTTTTGATTTGTATCAACAAAAACTGAAAAACAGAGGATTCAAGTATATCATTGTTTCAGGAGATGAGGAAATGCGATTTCAAACATCAACAAATGAAATTAGTAAATTACTGAGATAATAAATCAAATATCAGTGTCCTCACAGAGAAACAAGATGTGATAGCAAAACTGAACCTGCTAGTTGCATTCAGTGGTAGTGCGACTTAAAGTCTGCCTACCACTGAAAAAAGACCTAATGCCATCCACCTAAAATAACTCCTGCTATACCTAAACAAATTATTTGATACATAGCATCAATTAGCCAAAGTTTGAATGATTTCAGTTGATATAAATAGTTTATTCCAATTGATGCTCCAATAAATAGAAGACCAACTACAAGGCCATGATATAATCCAGAAAGCCATTCAACACCATCACCTTCGTGTCCCTGAATTAAAATTGCTAAGCCAAAAGCCATCACTACCATCAATAAAAAACTGGAACCCATCGTAACAGCCATGTTAGCACCTTTTGCTTTTTCATCAGTCATACCTGATTCTTTTTGCCAGACTTTGCCAAATAAAAGGGTATACCATAGAGAACCTAATGCAAACATGGCAATTCCAGAAACCAGAACAGCTAAATAGTTAATACTTGAAAAATCCATATTGTTATTTTTTGGTTTAATTTATATTCGAATTTAATCAAATCAAAAAGAATATTCAAATAATTGTATATGATTCAATTTTCATATCCTATCATCCCAATGTGGCAGCACAGAAACTTTTGAGTAAAGATAACGCTTGCTGAAGGTGAAACTTAATTTCGAACAATAGAACATTTGATTAACGAATTTTGAATTATTGTAAATATGCACCCTACAACTCATAACTCAAAACCTAGAAAGGATTCATCTTTATTCCGTAGTTTTGATTTCCAATTTACAGACATGATAAAACACCACTTACGTATCATCCTATTTGTTTTTGTAGCCCTCATTTTGTCATCATGGGGAAGGACAGGGCATACCATTATCTCTAACAATTCAACGAAGTCTTTTAATTCAGAAATGAAGCAGTTTTTGAGCTGGGGCACTGAATTAGCGAATCATGCTTCGGATGCTGACAGCCGAAAATATCAGGATCCTGACGAATCGCCAAGGCATTATATTGATCTTGATAATTACCCAGAATTTGTGAGTAGTGGTCGAATTCCTCAGAGCTTGGATTTAGTCATTACTATTCATGGGGAAGCGTTTGTATATGATCAGGGAATTTTACCATGGGCAACATTAAAAACGTATGATTCATTGAAAGCCTGTTTTGAGCGAAGTGATTGGGATAAGGCTATTTTGTTTGCATCCGATTTGGGACATTATGTAGCTGATGGACATATGCCCATGCATATTACTGCCAACTACAATGGCCAATTCACTGGGAATTATGGCATACATTCACGTTATGAGTCGAGCATGATAGGGGATTATAAGAACGAAATTGATTATGCCGGGCAGCCAATACAGTTTGTTTCTGACACCAGACAATATGTTTTTGATTATTTGTATCAAAATTATAAATATGTTGACTCTATATTAATTGCAGATGATGCCGCATCATTAGCAGCTGGGAATACTTCTTCCACAATGTATTATTCTACTTTATGGGATGAAACAAAACTGTTTACAATTGATTTGTTTGCCAAAGCTTCTCATGCATTAGCTGAATTGATTTACTCAGCTTGGTATGAGGCGGGCACGCCAAGTATTAATACGGACGTTTTTGAATTTAAAATTATTAAACCAATTAGCTTATTTCCAAATCCAGCAAATGAATTTACGGCTATCTATTTCTCAAAAGCTATTCAATTCAATCAGCCAATTCGAATTTATAACATCCAAGGTGAACTGGTTAAGCAGTTGGAAGTCAGTCATCTAATAGCCAAGAATGGGAGCTTGCGAATTGATTTAACAAAACTGAAATCAGGAGTGTATTTTGTTTTGGTGAATGAGGAGGCTGTTAAGTTGATTGTTGTGAGGCCATAATTTTATTCTCTAGTTAATGGTTAAAACCCTGCAATTCATTGTAGCTAATTAGTTTCTATAAATATCTAGAATAGAAATCATAAATTCCAATGATCAAATCACTCCGCAGGAGTCCTGCGGACAAATAAATCACAAAATATAATAACCAAACTTCAAAATCGTACTAGATATTCAATACTGTTTGGTTATTGAAATTTTTAACATTGGTTATTTTTTGAAATTTGTTGATTGTTTTTTGGTGTTTGCAAATGAATTTCATTCATAATCCAAACATATGAATTTTAAATCCGTAGTGGTTTAGTTAAATTCAATGCCTCATGGTTTCGTCATTGCGAGCAGAGCGAAGCAATCGCCTGAATTGAAACCTTCTCTCTTGGGAGATCGCTTCAGTCGTCCCTTCTTCGCGATGACGACAAATTAGATTATTCCTTCCCACCAATTCAAAACCCTAATAGCCCTCATTGTATTCCATCGGCTGGCTTTGCCAAGAGTTTCCATCGTAAAATGCATTTTTCCACTATGTAGCTTTTCCTGATTCCAGAAGCCTTCGGAACTTTTCTTTGTTCGAATCAAATCAATAGCCTCCTCAAGTCTTGTATCTTTTGAAATTCTTTTTTCCTGTGCATAGTCTAAAAAGCGCATAAAATCGAATTGCCATTGTGGAGGGAAAATCATTTTAGTCATTTTGTAATCAACTATTTGACCTGTTCGATGTGACTTGTATAGCTGATGTTGTAGTAAAAAATCCAGACTTTTCGCTAAGGCTTCTTCAATAGCTTCAGATTTTACTTTTTGATTCTTCTGAAATTCCCAAAGTCCTTCCATGGCCGACATGGTCGTATGAAAGGATGAATGAGTTGCTCCTTTGTGGGCTCTGCAGTTCCAGCCTCCATCAGGCATTTGTTCTTTTATTAAAAACTGAGACATTTTTGCGACTCTATCATCATCAATGTTGAAATGCCCCATAATGGAAAGGAACATGCCTGAAACACAAGTTTCACTGCGTTTCCAGCTTTGCCACAAATTGATGCCATAATCAAGATAGAAGCCTTTGTCCAGAATCAGGTAAATTGCCTTCCTGATTTGGTCTGAGAGTGGTGCTCTTAAATTTTTAAGTAATAATAGCGAATAAAAAGTAGATTGAAATTTGGGGGAATACAGTGTATTTTTCCAGGTGCCATTCTCTTCCTGCTTTTCCAGAAGTCTTTTCCCCCAGCCTTCAGTAAGAATTTTATCCTGATCAAGTATCAACTCTTGTGAATCAGCATGTAGCAGATCTCTTTTTGTTTGATAAACAATAGCAGGATCTCCTGTTAGCAACCAATCTATTTGATTTTTATAATCTTCTGTTTTCATTTTTATTATTTTGCAAACCACAGAATATAACCACAATTATCGCAAACATAATTAGTTGCTGTTTTGTTTGCCCAATCCAGACCTAAGATGGTCATGCCAGGCGTGTTCATCAGGGTTTCACGTGTCCAGAAACTATCATGATTGCAAACAGGGCATTCCAGTTTATATTGACCAACAAAGCGTTGACTGACTTCTTTTTTCTTTACCATAATGCAAATTCAGAATTTTGAGAATAGCCCAAATTTCTGAATTTGTATTCGATATATAATAAAAATTTTGATTTATCTTAGAAGCTAATATTTACTCCTGTCAGGAAATTAAATCCTGCTTGAGGGAAATAACCATAATCTTCATAATGATCGCCTCCATAATAATATCTGTATACCCAAGCATTGCTTTCATACATTTCGTTCAAAATATTATTTAAGTGAAGTTGAAATTGAACTTTCTTAACAGATTTAAGAGGCAACTCATACGAAATCAGTACATTGTTGATAACGTAAGCATCTAAAGACCTTTCATCATTAGAGGTGTTATCGATAAACTGTTTGCCTACATATTTTGTTTGTAAACCAAGTGAAAGTCCTTTTATGGGCTTATAATTGAAAATACTTGATGCAATGATATTTGGAGAAAAAGCAATATCGGTGGTACCTAGTTCTTTTTCGTATTGAAATAGTTCATTGGCCGGATCATCCCAATAGCTCCAGTTGTCAACATATTCTTTGAAATCAATAATCCTATTTTGGCTTAAGGTTAAGTTGGCTGTCCAACTCAGCTTTTTATTGAATTTAATATTTGACACAAACTCCAAACCTGCTCTGTAGCTTTGGTCGACATTGGTCATGATAGGATCACCAACATTATTGATTTCACCTGTTAGTACCAATTGGTTCATATAATTCATGAAATAGGCATTGGCTTCAAATTGTAATTTGTTGTTATGGTATTTATGACCCAGTTCAAAATCAGTGAGTTTTTCAGCTAAAGGTAATTGTCCTACATCAGCATCTCGAAAGTTGGAACGATTGGGCTCGCGGTTGGCCACTGCAAAAGCAAAATAGGATTGATGTTTTGCATTGTATTTATATAAAAAACCAGCTTTTGGATTCAGGAAAACATATTGTTTCTCCATCCCTAAATCACGTAAATCATCATGATTTCCTTCGATAGAATAATGGATGGATCGGAGTTGGATATCTCCATAAAGGAATAGTTTATTTGTTAGTTGATAGTTTGCTTTGGCAAAGACATTAAAATCAGTTTTTAAACCTGAATTGAAATACCACTGATGATCTTTGGCTCCATTACTGGCAAATTGTGCCCAGATAATATTTCCATAATGATCACCATCATATCGATTCCAGCCTGTGCTAAGGATGGCATTTAGTTTCTTGTGATTATCGTATTTGATCGAAGCCAGCAAACCATAGAAATGGTTGTCGAGCCATTTACGTTGAATCAGATCAGTTGAGTAAATTGTACTATCCGGGAAAATGTAATTTTCATTACCTATTTTCATGAGCGTATCATTCAACTGAATAGTTTCTAAGCCATATTTATCAAAGTCTCTATCATTTTTATATTGTTCATAGTAGCCATAACCTCTTGTATAATGAAGAGCAGTATTATAGCTTAGGGTTTTGCCAATAGTTCCTGAATAATGGATCTGATAATGATCTTGTTGGTAATGATCCACTTCATTTTCGTAGGTATATGGATTAAATGTGCGATTTGTTTCAAGTAAGTCTTTTGGGACTCCATACCAAGCCTGATAGGTTTCTTCTAAGCCTGACATGATATTAATTTTCAGTAAGCTGTTTTTACCATACCAGGCTCCTGAAACATGGTATGATTGTAGATCAGATGTTGCCCGATCGATATAACCATCCGAGCTTATTTTTGATAAGCGAGCATCGAATGACCATTTATTATTGATTAATCCTGTACCTGCTGATAAACTGTGCTTTCGGGTATTAAATGAGCCAAACGAATTATTCAGATCAGCATAAGCTTTGTCCCGTATTCCATTGGTCTGAATATTTATACTGGCTCCAAATGCTGCAGCACCATTGGTAGATGTACCTACGCCACGCTGAATTTGTATGCTATTGGTGGAGCTGGCTAAATCCGGCAAGTCAACAAAGTATACACTGTGCGATTCAGCATCATTAAATGGAATCCCATTAATGGTTACGTTAATGCGTTGCATATCAGTACCCCTTATCCATAAATTGGTGTAACCAACTCCGGCACCTGCATCTGATGTACTTACTACGGAAGGTGTCAGGTCGAGTAACATCGGTAAATCCTTTCCGAGATTAATGCTTTCTATATCTGCTTTCTCAAGATTCTGAAAAGTTCCTGGTGTATTTTCATCTGCCTTGCTAGCCTGAATAATAACTTCTTCCTGCATAATAGGAGAGGGCTGTAATTCGATAATAAATTCTTCATTCTTGTTTAATTGAACTTGTTTCTCAAATTTGTTGTAGCCGATGTAACCAAATTCAAGAACATAAGTTCCCTTTTTTAAATCGCTAAATTCAAAATATCCACTTTGATTAGTTTGCATCCCACTGTAAGTGTTTTGAATAATGACACTTGCACCAATCAAAATTTGTTTTGATTGAGCATCAATTACTTTACCTTTCATATTGAATTGAGAAAAAGCTAATACTGGTAGCAGAACTGCTAATAAAATACCCGATAATGTTTTCATAATTAGAAACTTAAGTTAAACAAATCGGATGCTGGTAAAACTGAATTGAAACGCTTATCCATCTTTCCCTGCGCCAGCATTACCTGGGTCAGGTTCAATGAGTGTGATCTCAGCTCGTAATTTTGAGCACCCCAAAAACGTGCTGCAAACCTACATATTATTTTAAGTAATGTTAAGGAATCGAGAAGAAAAATCAAATAATGCTTCTAAATATGATGATTGAAACATTCACTGAAATAAATGGGAAAAAAAAAGCCTAATCATGAGATCAGGCTGTATGTATAGAGTTGTTAATTGGATAAATAGGCGTCTCGCAAATCTTTGAACTTTTCCAGCGGATTATCAAATCCCCATATACCGCCATGTAACCCAACAGCTCTGAATCCAATTTCAGTAACTGATTTAATATTGATCAAATCAATTCCTCCCAAGGCAACTATATCTCTGTTTGTTGCTCTTAAAAACTCTTTTAACTTATCAGGTTCCTTATAGGCATGACGCCCACCCTTGTGAATACTTCCAAATAAAGAATTCAGCAGAAAATAAGAATAATATTTAGGGGCATTTTCAATTTTACGTGTACTATGATAAGATGTGGTTAAAATGAAACCCGGTTTTTTCTTGAATTTGCTGACAGTAAAAAAAAGAAATAACCAGTTTTTTCTTTTCTTACGTGTGATATGGATACCACCAATATTAAACTTATTTGCAAATTCAAGATGCGAATGCAATATAATCTGTTGGTGATATTTTTCAGGAATACTATTGAGGAGCTCTTCTATTTTATGACGAGGGTATCCATGTTTACGTAAGTGAAGATGAGTCATTCCTTCTTCAAACATTGCAGTCAGAATTTTTGCTTCATCTTTTACACGGTGGCCACTGGAGAGAACGATTATTTTCTTTGATTTTTTTTCCACTTAAATGTAATTTTTGTTTTTCACATCGAATTTTAGCTATTCATTGCAACCAGAAATTCTTCGTTCGATCTGGTGTTTTTCATTCTGTCCTGTAAAAACAGCATAGCTTCTTCAGGATTCATATCGGACAAATATTTTCGTAGAATCCATATACGTTGAAGTAATGCCTTATCAATAATTAGTTCTTCGCGTCTGGTACTTGATGAAGGAACATCAATGGCAGGATAAATCCTTTTATTTGCCAAGCGTCTGTCGAGCTGTAATTCCATATTACCGGTACCTTTAAACTCTTCAAAAATAACCTCATCCATACGAGAACCTGTATCAATTAATGCTGTAGCTAATATGGTTAAACTTCCACCGCCTTCAACATTACGTGCCGCACCAAAGAATCTTTTTGGTTTGTGTAGTGCATTAGAATCAACTCCTCCTGTTAATACTTTTCCAGAAGCAGGAGAAACGGTATTGTATGCACGTGCCAATCGTGTGATTGAATCCAATAGAATCACCACATCGTTACCGGATTCGACCATCCGTTTTGCTTTTTCTAAAACAATGTTTGCAATTTTAACATGCTTATCAGCTGGTTCATCAAAAGTGGATGATATGACTTCGGCATTGACATTTCTTGCCATATCAGTAACTTCCTCAGGACGTTCATCAACCAAAAGAATAATCATGTATACCTCAGGATGATTTTTTGCAATGGCATTGGCTATTTCCTGCAATAATACTGTTTTTCCAGATTTTGGTTGAGAAACAATTAAACCACGTTGCCCTTTGCCAATTGGACTAAACAAGTCAATAATGCGAGTTGTTAACAGATTGGATTTTTCAGTGATATTGAATTTCTTATTTGGAAAAAGCGGAGTTAAATGCTCAAAAGGAATTCTATCTCTGATTTTATGAGGTTCCTGTCCATTCACACTTTCTAATCGAATTAATGCAAAATATTTTTCTCCTTCCTTTGGAGGACGAATACTGCCCTTTATAGTATCACCTGTCTTTAAGCTGAAAAGTTTTATTTGAGATGGCGACACATAAATGTCATCTGGAGAAGACATATAATCAAAATCTGGTGACCGAAGAAATCCATATCCTTCTTGTAGTATTTCAAGTACACCGTCATTATGAATCACACCTTCCAGATTAAATCCATTTTGAGGAGGTTTTTGCCAAACTTTAGCACGGCCTCTGTTTGGACGATCATCTTGCCCTTTCGGTTCATGCTGGATTTTTTTTGGTTCCTCTTTCTTGATTATCTCTTTGGCAGGTTTAGGCTCTCTGGTTTGCGCAGCTTCTTCCTTTACAAATGAATTAATGAGTTCCTCTTTTGAAGGTTCTTCATTTTTACCTTCTGTCTTTTGAACCTCTTTGGTTTCAGGTTCAACAGCTTTCTTTTCATCTTTTGTTTCAGCACCCGTTTTCTTGGCCAGAATCTTTTCAATCAATTCTTCCTTCTTCATTCGGGTATAATAGGTTACACCTACTTCTTTTGCAATTTCGTTAAGATCAGCTTTCTTAAGGAAATTAAGTTGCTCAATTGTATACATTAATAATTAATTAGATAATTTTCAATTACTTAAATGAGGTATGTATTCTTGTTGTGATTTATTTCGAATATATATTGGGAAATTGCAGGGCAATCGAATACTTTAATATTCTATGCAAATATAACACATTTTACTATTAGGTTACAAATTTGTTGAAAGCTTACTAATTTACACAACCACAAACTTTGCATAGAATTTGCAAAACTGGCAAAAAAAAGAAATGAGTTTCTACATAATACTGTTGATAATAGTCATGGTTCCAAGTTGGATCGTTAGTTCAAGATTCAAGTCTAAGATAAAGAAATACAGTAAATTAGAGCTGTATAAAGGTTTGAGTGGTAGAGAAATAGCTAATCAAATGTTGGCTGATCACGGAATTTATGATGTGCAAATAAAAGTGGCTGCAGGTATATTGTCTGATCACTATAATCCACAAACAAAAACAATTAGCCTGAGTAAACAAGTTTATAATGGGAGAAGTGTTGCATCTGCTGCTATTGCTGCTCATGAATGTGGACATGCTGTACAACATGCAACTTCCTATAGTTTTCTGCGGTTTCGATCAGCTTTAGTTCCCATTGTTAGTTTCAGCTCAAGAATAATTACATGGGTCATTTTGGCAGGGATCCTTGTTGTTAACACTTTTCCTCAATTGATGCTGGCAGGTATTGTTTTATTTGCATTGTCAACTTTATTTAGCTTTATAACTCTTCCAGTTGAATTTGATGCAAGCAGTCGAGCACGTTTATGGCTTCAAACGGCTAATATAACAACGAACAATGAACAAATAGCTGTGAAAGATGGACTGAAGTGGGCTGCTATGACTTATGTGGTTGCTGCTATTGGTTCTCTTGCAACTCTTGTGTATTATCTTATGATATTTTTAGGTAACAGAGATTAATTATTCAGGCTGGATCAGTTGCAAGCTATTTAAACTATCATTCACGATTTCATAAACTGCTTGAAGAATATTGGGATTATCCAAATAGAAATTCATACTAAAGTCAAATTCGTCTTTTGTAATATGATGTTTTCTGAAAATATCGAAATAATAATTACTCAGATAATAATCAAATGAATCTCTTTCAAGTCGTGAAAAAGAAACTCCAGCTTCAGCCAAATGAATATCAATTAAAATTCCAACCATATCTTTTTCAGGAATTACATCATCCGGAATTTTTTCATTCTTTTTGCCTCCACAGGAAATTATGAATAGTATTGAAAAAATCAACAGGTAATTATTTAATTTACTCATGACACGAAAAATTAGCTATTTCCAGTTTTAATGTGCAAAATAAAGAAGAACTTTGCAACTGAAGTGTTGCACAAATTTAAATCGCTACTA
>Ga0209045_1000507_pt1 | contig 45532 bp, 23 predicted proteins | sample SaaInlLV_10m_DNA_4_FD_184664 | JGI IMG/M metagenome (GOLD analysis project Ga0209045, IMG submission 184664) | Marine microbial communities from expanding oxygen minimum zones in the Saanich Inlet - Saanich Inlet SI072_LV_200m_DNA (SPAdes) (version 2) | ecosystem: Environmental > Aquatic >...
CTCAAGACCGTTCAGGGACTCGAGGACACCATGTGCTGGACTGTCAAGATGGGCCGAAAGCGAACCAAGGAGTACATTCGCTCACTCGTCCCCCAAGAGTCAGAATGACCCCCAGCTTAACGGTTACCAAGAACGACCCCGAAAACACTATTCTAAGGCCTGAGAATGCCTTGGTTTGGGACATAGCCTGCCAAGAACCAAGCCATTGCGTTGGTCCGACCCGGCGAACTCAAGCGTCTGTTCCCGTGAACACCCTCCGCAATCTGAGGCGAGCACCGTGGAATCCACGTCCGTCCTACCACTTCTGCTGCTGCTGAGCATCTGCTTCAGCCTGCCTCTTCGCGGGCAGGAGTATCTCCCCGGAGGCCCACTGGCTGGCCTGGAACTGCCGCTACTCAAGGGGCAGCATGGCGAGCCGGACGGATACCCAGGAGCAATCCCGGGTACCGAGTTTGCGGCGGCCGACACTGCGGCCGAGGTCGAGCTCTACCCGGGAGCGGTTGAGCATTGGCGCTCCTACTATTTCAAGTATGTGCCGATGCGCAGCATGTACGACCAGCAGAGCCAGTTGCGCTACTGGACGGCGACCGAGCTCCAATTGCCAGGCATCGAGCTGTACGCCAGTCCGGTTTACAAGTGCGGCCGTCACAAGACCGTCGGGGCTACCGGCGAGTACCTCCGGCCGGTACCTGTCGCACGGCTGGCGGCTGGCGTCGGGTTCACAGTGGACTGCGGCAAGCTGGAGCAAGGGCTGTACGTGGTTCGCCTGATCGCAGCGGTTGAGACCAAAGAGATCCGTGCCTTCCGGAAAGCGCTTTTTGCCCGAGTGACCATCAGCGCCAGCACGGCGGAGCCCGACCAGCAGTACCGGATTCGATTGGGCTATTGTGACGAGTTCTATGATGTCGGGCACGTGGCCTTTCATGTCAGTGAGTCGGCAACCTACGCGGGACGCATCGAGCTCGACGCCGAAAACGAGTGTGAGCTGGTGCTGCACGGCGTTTCGCTCGATGACGCTCTGGTGGGGGTTCAACTGCAGCCGTTCAAGACCAAGGCGGTGCATGGTGCGCTAAAGCAGGCTCGGATGCCCCTCACGTCGTCCGAAACCGAGCGGCTGCAGGCTGACGCCGCGGCCTGGGCGTATTATCCTCGTATCAACTCGCACTGGGGTGCGCCTGCTGCCAAAGGCTACGGCAGCGTGCCCGGGATTGCACACGGTACTCCCGAACTATCGGCCAAGGAGCTTGCAGAGACGCACGGCGCCTGGAAGAACAGTCAGGCGACCGGTGTGCTAGCAACGAATGAGCGGCTTGGCCTCACCTACTCCCTGGACGACTACGCCGCCGCAAGGCCCCTGCCGAAACCCTACCCCGTGCCCGACCGAGGGCAGGGCGTCACCCGCTACTCCGAAGCAGTGGCGAAGGGCTTCGTTCATGCACCGCTGCCGCACATCCAGGCAGTAAGGGCGCGGGGCACCGTCAAGCAGGTCCTGTCCTTGTCCCAGCGCTGGTTCGACTCGGGGCTGGAGGAGCAGGCGCATCACGCAGCGATCCGGCTGGTCCGGCTCGCCTACGACTACCCGGCGTACGAATTGGGCAACGAATTCACCTCGCTCATCCGAGAGGAAGCGGCGCATGGTCGTGGGTACCGCTGTCGCCGACGGGTAACCACCAATGTCTTCGGACACTTCAGCAATCAATGGGCGCTGGCGAAGGCGTACGACCGGCTGTTCCCCTATATCAAGGACAGCGAGCTGCTGGCGCGCTCAGTCCAGCGCTTCGTGCCATGGGTCAAGACGCCCGCGGATGTGGTCCGCCTGCTTGACGCCTACCTCATGCAGACCACTGCGAAGAAGATCATGCGCTACCAGTTCTACGGGGACGGCCGGGAGCCTTCGGTGATCGCCGAGATGGCCACGCTTATGGGGGATAACTCGCTGACGGCGCCGTGGATGGACTGGCTCTTCAGTCGGGCTCACTACTACCCGCACCCGGTCAGCGGGCTTGATGACTTTGCCATCACCAATACTGGCCGGGACGGCCGCAGCATCATCGGCTCCAGCAGCTATGTGAACGGCGACGGCAATGCGTCTGGGATGGGCGCCAAGCTGGAGGAGTACATCACTCGCGGCGGGCTCAACCACTATAAGCTCTACGATGCTCGGCAGTATCCCAAAGCCATCACTTCGCTCTACTTTCCGCTCCGCAGCCGGACCGCCGGCATCTGGCCGATGCGCGTGGGGAACGTGTCCGGTCCGGACAAGACCCATGCCAAAGGCTGGCCCGCGGTCGTTGCCGCAGCGGCCAATCTGCGGGCGTGGCGTTGGACGGGCGACCCGCGCTTTGCGTATGTGCTCAAACACCACACCGACCTGGCGCTGCTCGACGACGCAGAGCAGAGCGCGATCACGCAGGCGGCCGCCAAACAGGCGCGCGCGCCATGGCTGGAAAACCGCAGCCGTCTGCTGCCGGAGTACGCGGCTTTCCTGGAAACAGGAATCGACGCGGACGATCATCGCGACCGCGCCTCGGCGATGTTGCGCATCGGCACCGGGCACGGGCACGCGCACTTCGATAGCCTGGACCTGCAGATCCACGCCAATGGCGTACCGATGACCATCGACGCCGGCCAGCGCCCGGGCTACAGCAAGCCGGGAGACGCCGCGACGCGCGTGCACAATACGGTCGAGGTCGACGGCCAGAAGTGGCCGTCTGGACATGCCGGCGGCACAGGCTCATACGTGTCTGCGATGGGAGATGCCGAGGGCGCCCGGTTCATGACCGCCAGGTTGGTGCGCAACCCCCTGGGGCAGTTCGCTCGGACCATCGGATTGATTGACGTACCGCCTGCAGAAGTGGGCGGTCATGCCCGCGCCTATGTCTTTGATGTCTGCCGGGTGAACGGCGGCGAGGTACAGACCTACTGCATGCACGCGCATGTGAACGACCCCGAAAACACCGAGGCCCAGCCGGTGCTCAACATAGGGTCCATGTCCACCATTGACGGCACCGACGCCCCCGCTGCAGCCGGAGGTGACAAGGCGCAGGCTGCAGCATACCTTCAACGGTTCTCCGGGAAGAAGCGCTTTGGACGGAGCCCAGGCAAGCTGGAGGTCACCTTCACGCTGCAGAAGACGACGGTCGCGCGATTCGGCGCCGAGAAACGGTTTCTCGGCAAGCTGTACGACCCCAAGAGCCCGGTCAAGCACACCAAGTGGCACATGTTCGGGGCGGAAGACAGCCTGGTCATGACCGGAGACCTCTACTGCAGCAGATTCAAGTACTCGATCCCCAATGTCTATGCCCAGCGAGCGGCCACCGAGACGCCGTTCGCTGCGATCATCGAACCGTACGCGGGCACACCGTTTGTTGATGACGTGACCGTGCTCACCCCCACCGAGGCGAGCCCGGCGGTCGCCCTGGCCGTACAGCTCGATATCGGCCGCCGCGATGTCTGCTTATCTGACCTTCCCGGGCAAGCGGTGCGGCGGTATGCCGGTCTCTCGGTACAGGCTGAGTCGGCATTCCTGTCGACGGATGGCGGTGGCCTGGTGCAGGCGTCGCTCCTGCGTGGCGGACTGTTACAGACCGATGGGATCACCATCGAGCCTCTGGTGACGGAGTACAAGGGTACCATCACAGGTGTCGACTATGCAGGGAAAGAGGTCACTGTGGAAGGTCAGTGGCCGACGCTGGATCAGGTGCAAGGGGTGGTCGAACTGAACACTGCACCGGGTGTTGCGCGCACCTGGAAGACGTCGTATATGGCCGCGTCGATCACGCCCGTTGCCGGCGTCCACACGATCGCATTCCTGCGCAGTGCCGACCTCTACCGCAGCCGGATTCTGCGAATCGACCGCCACAAGAAGACGGTCAACTGTGTATTGCCGATCAATATACGGACGGAGGGCTATCACGCCGGCCTGACCGCGACCACGCTCGACCGGCAGCCCCTGGGGCGCCTGACCGATTACCGCGGCAGCACGTTCACTTTCGGAGAACAAGCCGATCTCAGTGTTCTGCAAGTGGGTGACAAGCTCCTGCTCTGGGAGTACGGCGTGGGCGATTCGTTGGCCCTGGCTACCTATGTCGATGTGCGACGTGTGGCAGCGCGCACCTACCGCGTCCAGGCCAATGTGTCGTGCACGATTCGCCTGAAGGGAACATCTCTACGCAAGCGAATGGGCGATGCGAAATGGGACGAGCCCCAGGCCGGCGAAGGCGGGTACTGCGCTGTGTTGGTCACCGCCTCGGACCTCCTGCACCCCCTCTATCTGAGCGTGGCCGAGGCGCCGTAGCGGAATCGGACTGCTGACTACAGGTCCGGCATTTGCCAGACCATCACACCCGGTTCAGTTGACACGTCCTCACGGAACGGCGCAAAACGCGTGCCTCCCACGGCGGGGGCTGTGACGATCTCACCTGCCGGGGAACTTGGGGCAGTCATCCGGTGTGCTTTTTGCGTCCTGAGGGGGCCGGCTTCCCCCGGTGCCGCGATCGCCAGGAACGCCGTCCGGAGCGCGGCGCTACTGCCGGACACGCAAGCAGGCCCCAGATTAACGGTTACCAAAAACGACCCCGGAAACACCATGGAAAGGCCTGAAAATGCCTTAGTCTGGGGCATGTCCGGCTAAGAACCGAGCCCTTGCGCTGGTCCGACCCAATGCCGACAACACAAACCGCGAGGCTTGACCCCGGATTCCACCTTCTGGCCACACCTTCTTCTGCCAACTGCTAACAGCTAAGGTGGTGACCCCGGCTTCCTGCCCGCCACCTGCCTGAAGTAGCTGTGCTCGTGATGGTGCACGAGGCGGGCCGGCACATCGAGCAACCCGCGCTTCGGACCCATGCCACAGCGATAGAGCAGCTCCTGCACATCGAGCACGCTGACCTGGCGCGTCTCGCCGAACAGGGCCATGGAAAGGCGTCCTCTGTTGTGGTTAGAGCCCGAAGATGAAAAGGCGCAGATGGCTATCCGCGGCGAGTGAGAAACGTCCCTCGGTTCCGCCGGGTCTGCCGACACCGACGACGAGCCCATCCTGCCCGTCCCCATCCAGATCCGCAACGGCGAGCGGCATCGCGAGCGTCCCGTCCAGCCAGTGGTACCAGTAGAGCGGCGTGCCATCCAGCTTCATCACCTGGAGCGAGCAGTCATCGACCCCGCCGGCGTTGCAGAACTGGCGGCCGTGGGAACCGCAGGCAATCTCGAGCTCCCCATCGCCGTCCCAGTCAAGCAGCCGCACCCCGATCATATGGATTGCGGTCAGATCCAGCACCCGTTCGACCCGCTCGCCAGTGTTGCCTCGTGCCTCTTTACCAGGAAAGGCGCCGGCGACCCAGTGGGTAGTTCGCATACCTTCTTCCCTCTGAACCGGGGTAGCTGCTACTGCACAATTGTGGGTTGCAGAGCGTGGTCGTCTGTCTCTGTTACAAGCTGACCGGGGTGCTGCTGTTGCGTGCGGATTCTTCGGCCGCCAGTCCCACGAGCGTACTCCATTTCGCCGTTTCTATGTCGGTCAATGGCGTCCTGCCGGTCCGGATACTGTCGATGAACGCGAGATGTTCGAAGTACACGCCCCCGCCGTGGCTGAGGTGTGCGTGTTCATTGTCCGCACCCGCCTCGATGACCTCCATTTGCGGCACGCCGCGTTTGGCGACCTCGATCTTCTGCGGCCCGAACAGGCCCTCCATTTGTCCGTCCTCGCCGAGGACGGTGATCGACAGCGGCTTGCGACCTGCACCGAACATGCAGAGCCCGAGCATGCCACGCGCGCCGTTCTCATACTCGATGGTCACCCAGCCGTTGTCGAAGATGTCGGGCTTGATCCCGTAGATCTCCTTGACCACATCCTGGCCAGCCACGGCGGTGACCGTCTTCGGCACGGAATCCACCAGCCACGCCATCAGGTCGAAGAAGTGACAGGTCTTCTCCACGAACACCCCGCCGGTCTTTTCCTGGGACATGATCCAGTTATCGACCTTGCGAAGAAACGGTCCGCGGAACTCCAGACACCAGGTCATGACCGGCCGACCGATGGCATTTTCCTCGATGATCATGCGGCGCATGGTTCGATACGTCGGCAGGTACCGGCATTCCAGGCCGACCTGGTATGTCCGGTCGGACTTGGCCACGGCGGCCTCCAGTGTCGAGAGCTGTTTGACGGTCGTTGCCGCAGGCTTCTCGCTGAGCACATGCTTGCCGGCTGCCAGGCCGTCGAGGACGATTTCCACGTGCGTGCAGTCCGGGGTCGCGACGACGACGGCGTCAAGGTCGTCAAGGTCCAGCATCTCCCGGTAGTCAGAGAAGAACGTGATCGGCCCGTTGTAGGGCGGGGCAGGGGTCGTTTCCCATTCTTCCTGCCTCGCCGCGCGGGCCTCGTGCCCAACGCCCTTGAGCGAGTCGGCGACCGCATCCCAATCATGGAGCCGGTGCTGGAAGAGGTTCAGGCTTTCGGGCCGGTTGTCTGCAACTGCGATCACTTCCGCGTCTGGAATCGCCTCCAGGCAACGGTAGTGCCCCGATCCCATGCCACGAACCCCGATGATCCCGTACTTGATTGTGTCCATTGCATCAACTCCTCGCCATGGCCTCTTGCGGCAACGGTTATTTCGCGGCGTGCGTCTCAATGAGCGCGTCGAGCAGTTCGATGCGTCTTGCGACAGCGACGTCCGCGTTGGCGGTTTCTGCGGTCATAGAAGTCACTGCCTGTTCCATGGTCTTCCGCGCCTTGGCCGCGGCCTCGGTGTTTCCGGCTTTCTCCGCTTGATCCGCCGCTTCGCGCAGGAGATGGAGATAGGTCCAGTCGCGCGTGCCCCGCCAGAATGCCTGCCAGCCTCGTGAGGGGACCGGGCCATCCGTGCCGATGTAGTAGGGACTGTATCGGTTCTGCCGCGGCGAGTGCATGCTGCTCATTGTCCAGAAGAACCCGAACCCGGTATAGCCCTTCCCCCACGTCTTCCATGGCAAGGTCAGGTAGTAGTCGATGGGATGGAGCACCTCGAGGGTTCCGGCGCAGCGATACGTCCAGATTTCGCGGGCGCTTTCCCGCAGCACCTTGTCCGCCTCCGGCAGAAGTCCCGGGCTCACTACCATGATGTCCATCATCGGGACCAGTTCTTTGAGTTTCGCCGGGCTCTTCTGACTGATTGCGGCCATGGTTTTCCATCCGGGTGCCACCTTGCGCAGCACGTCGGTGCCGGTACGGAAAATCTCGACTTTGTGGCCACCGGGCTCATCCATGATCTCGAACGGCATCTGGTTGGGAGTGACTCCAAGGTTCGCCAGATGATCGGTCCAGGCCTTCATCATAGCTCCGAAGCGCTTGCGGAAATGCTCGTCGGGCTTCTTCGGCATGTGATAATGCGCGACCGAGTAGCCGCCGACGAAGTTCTCTGCATACCGACGCTTGCTGTTGAATAGTTTGTCCCAGAAGGCGAAATCGATTGGTGCCGCGAGTGTGTCTTCCTTGTTGAATGCCGGTTTGAACCGCTGGGAGTTCATCAACAAGCGGTTGATCCCGTGTTTCACCATCTCCTCGAGCCACGGTTGATGAAGGCGATTGATCTCTGCCTGGCTCATCTCGGGGTTTTCCCCCAACATACCGAGCGGATAATTGCCCCAGCAGAAGACCTCTGCCGGCACTTTCTCCGGTAGCACAACGTCTTCCACCTTCAGTGTGAGGCGAACGTCGCGCTGTGGCCGATCATTCTGTGGCTGGAGCTCGAGAATGCCCGGGTACTCGCCCGGTCGCATGCCGGCTGTGTCCACATCGATCCAGATCTGCCGGGTTTGGCCGGGAGCGACGGCCATCGTCTGGCTGGAAGGCAGGGCGGCCAGCATGGACGGATACTCGGAGTCGGGTGCGTATTCGGGCTCAACCATGAGCGCTTGCCGCACCGTCGCCCAGGACGGCGGCGTGACGAAGTGACCCGTGTACCGGCCCTGCTTCTTCTTCGCTTTGGGATGCATCAGGCGCACACGGACATCCATCGGCTCCGCTGTGACGTTGGTCACCATCAGAGCCACGGGCTGGTAGTCGTTAACGGCCAAGCGAAGCGTGACGGCTTCCGCATTCAGGGCAGTTGGTGCCTGGTGGGAGCCGAACCGTTTCCAGGGATTCGTCCACCACGTGAGGTATGTGAGTTCCCGAGCTCGGTCGGCCGCATCACGGGTTGCCCGTGCCGTCTGGCTCCAGATTTGGTCGTCGACATCATTGAATTGGCGCAGGTTGCCAGCGGCGACCTGGAGCTTGCCGGCGATGCCGACCAATTCCTCCTCGAGGGCGATAAGAGCTGCATCTCGGGGCGCCAGCTGTGCCAAAATCTCCGGCATAGTCTGCAGCTTGCTGTTGGTGAGGTCGACCAATTTCGCGAGCTCCGTGAACTCCTGCACGCTTTTCGCTGTGTAGTCGGTCATCTTGTTGCCGGCTTCCACCTGGATGTCATCCACCCAGATACGGCCCTTCTCATCTGCGGGAAGATGCATCTTTACGCTGAAACGTTGCTTGCCCAGGCTCTTGTGCTGTTTTGGGCAGGTGAAACTCACCGAGTACCGTTGCCAGTCGGTGGTGGGCGTCGGGGGGCGGATCGTCTTCGACCAATGCCAGCCTGCGTCGATGATGCGGACGCCGACCGAATTGTCGCCGTTGCGTATCGTGGTCAGTCCACGACTCTTGATCCACGCACTGAAGGTGTACGTCTTCCCCACTTCGAGCGGGACGGACTGCTGAAGTCCAGTTGCCCCGACCCCATCCGTGCCCAGCCGCACCGAGTACTTTCCGTTCTTTGCGTTTCGCGGATCAAACCGCACAGTTTTGTCGCCGCTGATCCAGCCTGTCGGTCCCGGGGCCGGAGCTGTGCGCCCCCATCTGCCAGTCACCTCGAATCCGCTGTTGAGCACGAAGTTCTTCGTCGGCAGTGGGGTGCGGTCCAAGTCAATGAGGACCGCCGCTTCTTTGCGCTGTGCGACCTGGTCCCGGGCCTGCGCTAACATGGTCTTCATGTCGTTGTCCGCATGTATCGGCAATGCAGCAAGCACCATCACGGTTGCCGATAGTCCAGACTTCCAACGATCCATTGTGATGCTTCCCATTCTGTTTTGGTCCTCATTTTCCGCTGCCAAGCCTTGGGGTAGGTGGGACATGCCTCTCGACGATACTCCCAAGGTGATGTTTGATCGATGGAACACGACAATCGTGTGCTCGGGGAATGCCTCGGATGTCACGGACGCGCCCAGATCTCGACTTCCGGAATGAGGAGCATTTTGCCTTCCTCGCGGGCCGCGATCGTCAGGCGCAACTGCTGGACGGGCGGCGCGTTGTCGTCGAGTTCCACGAGTCTCGCGGGGAAGTCGTTCCGATCGACCACCGGCTGGCCCTCCAGCGATCCCAGCGTGACCCACTCACCGTCGACGAGCCCCGTCACCGAGAGGCGCGGATGGGACCTGCTCGTGAGCAGCCAGATTCGGTCCAGCGGATAGGCTTCGCCCAAGTCGAACTCGATGGCCATGGGAGAGGCGGCTTTCCATCCCACCGCGAACGTCTTCAGGTGCGCGCCATAGCCCTCGTCCCGATGCATCAGGGCGGAGCGCCGGTCCATGAGATCCCCCTTGGAGAACGGGATGTTCTTCGTCCCGCCTTCGTCTCTGCCCCAGTCGGGGCGTACGGAATATGAGTAGGAGCCGTTCACTTCTACGTTCGACAGTGGAATGGCTTCGTTCGTGTCCCAGGCCAGGTAGTTGTTTGTCAGGCAGCGCCCGATCGGTGCCTTGATGGCCACGTCTTTCGGCATCGGCAAGGTGAAGCGCCAGATCGGCAGGCCGGTCTTCTCGCCCACGTATGCGTGAACAGCGGTCCACCAGCCGACCCAGCTCGACCCCAGAGCGCTCGCGGACATCGGCTCGAACCCGAAATGCCAGACCTCGCCGTCACCGACGCGGCGTGTCGCCGCAGCCACGGTCCCGTCTTCATAGGCCAGCAGCGGACGATCCGTATCGGCCAACTGCAGCGAGGAGGTCTGTCCGTACACCGGCAGGGAGCCTTTGATCGCGATTGGGCAACCCAGCGCCGCCGTCACAGTGTCGCTCTTCCCGCCCTTTTTGGTGACCGGGAACAGCTTCGCGCGCACATGGTCGAGCCGTGAGCCGTCCAGATGCCAGGTAAATGCCTGCGGGTCGGTCACGATCAGCCTGCCGCCGGCTTCGACCCACGTGACCAGGGCTTCCGCCACCCCACGCCGCTGGTATTCGGCTTCGGCCAGGTAGATCGTACTGAACCGTGACAGATCAAGCTCGTCCCGTCCAATCTGGTTGTCGCTGATGACCGTGAACCAGCCCCCCGCGTAAGGTCCGATAAGCTGGAACATCCATCGATAAGGGTCACTGCCCTGGCGGCCACCGAGGAACTCGGCCATGTACGCGTCGTTGGAGAAGAGAATGGCGGCATTGCTGTCGGGATAGACCGGTCGATTCATGGTACGTGCGGTCTCGATGACCCCCATGATCGTGCGATGGCGCGGCCAGGACCCGAACCGGTCGAGTTCCATGTTGTGCGGGGTCCGACGTCCGGATGTATCCGGCAAGTACAGGTGGAAACCCTCGCCGCCGCCGCGGTAGACTTGGCTCATGAGCTCGATCACCTCGCGGGGCCGGAAGCTGTTCGCGTAGTTCTCGACGTGGGTGCAGGGCATGGTCGCGGCTCCTGAGAGGTCACGAAGCGTCTTGGTGACCCAGGCGACATCCTGCTCCCGCGGGCCGCGCGGGTAGGTCTGATGCGTCACAACATCGCACCAGCGTCCATACCCCGAGTAGTCGAAGGGCTGAATCTGGGAGATCGGGTCGGGCCCGATCACCACGAGATCCTTGTCGATTCCCTTGACCGTCTCGTAGATCCGCTTCTGGAAATCGTTGAACCGGTCGTTGTACCAGCGCCGGTAGGCGATCCAGCGGAAGGGGTTGCGATCGTCCATGGACTGTGGGATGCCGAACTTCCCGTAGCCGAACTCCTCTTTCACCTCCCGGTCCACCTGTTCCATGAATGGATACGGACCACCGTCATAGTGCAGCTTCAGTCCCAGGGGCATCTGGTGATCTTGAAACTCGTCGGCGGTGCAGGTGCCCCAAATGTGTTCACGCCACTTTCTTACGTAATCGCCGAGCCGCTTCAGGTAGACTTCCTGGTTCCCGTAATCGATCACGTAGGCGTAGTTCTTCTCGCCGCGTGGAGTGTCCTCGGTGCCCGCGCGCTGGCTGCCCATGGCGATGAGCTTCACGCCTGATTCTTCCGCAAACCGGCGCGTCTGGAACGGATCGCGTCCCAGGAGAGTCCCACCGTCGAGATAATGCAGCTTCTGTTTTGCCGCCTGCTCGTAGGCGCCCCGGAGCGTCCACGGCTGCGCATGCTTGAGGACCACGGGCGCGATCTTGCCCCCGTTGAGGTCGTTCGCCCAGAACATCATCCCCTTTGCCGCCATCCCCGGGCCGCGGTTGCCGAGGAGCTCCGCATAGACCGGATCTCTGGTTGTCCAGACTTTGGGAAAGTCGGTCTGCACCACGGGAAGCGTTGTCTGGTAGAGCGTCTTTCCGTTGCTGGTAACGGTGAACGCAACGGTTTCGTTCTCTGCACCTACGACCACATATGGCAGCTCCAACGTTTCTCCGGCCGCTGCTTCGGCCGTCGCGTTGAAGCTCTCACGGCTCTCGGCGGCCACGGCCACGGTGGCACGGATCGGGACGTTCGGCATCCTGGCGACGAAGCGATTGGTCTGGCGGGCATTGCCGGCGCGAGCGGCCATACCCCGGCTCAGCACGCGCAATCCTTGCGGATGGGGAAACAGAACATCCCCGAAGGCGGCGGGCTGGAGAAACGAGCCCTGCACACCGGCCCAGGACGAGTACTCCCCGGCGTGGGGTCGACCCCGGTTCACGTTGAGTCCCCAGACATCGCCCGGACGCGGTTTCGTGCCGAACGTACTCCAGCCGATGGCCGCTTCGATGACCCAGTGATCCGTGCCGTGTTTCCAAGCCACCTTGATGTCCGGCTCGATGTTGATCGCGGTCTTGGCGGATCCACGTACCACCATGAACTGGCCGACCGTCGCGCCCACGGCCGTGATCCCGAGGTGCGTGCTGGTGATGCCGTCGTTGTGGAAATCCACGAAGAGCTCGACCAAGTCATCGCGCCACACCCGTTTGGCCTCCGCCTCGACGGCCTTTGTGGTCAGCAGATCCATGCGCGGCTCTTCGGCCCGAACGCCCAGGTAAAGCGCTCGGTCGTCCCAGGTGATCCGCGCCTGGGTTTGTGCTGTAGCTGGTGTCACACCGCGATTCAACAGGAAGTTCTGCAGCACAGCCGTCTTCGCCCAGGCGTCGTCATTGAGTACGCCGTCCACGTCAGGCGGGTTCTGAGCAGGCGACAACGAGACGGACGGGGGGCCGCTGCTCTTGACCGGCAGCACGGCGGCCGTGGCCTTCAAGTCGTACAGGAAGTAGGTGTCGGCAGAGGGATACAGATCATTGGTCCATTCATTGGGGCCTTCGACGGCATCGCGGATGCTCATCTTGACTCGCACGCCGATGGTACTGCCCTTGATCTTCAGCGGTTTCCGGGGAACGCGTATCTCGATCTCGCGACCATCCGGGGAGTAATGCCCCATCGGACCGCTCGCGGGGTTCCAGCTCTTGTGCCCTTCGTACCAGAGATAGGTTCTGGGCTTGTCCCCGGTCAGGTCGACCACGTACGCCTGATTGAAGCCGACCTTGGGGCGGGCAATCTGCGTTGTCATGTAGTCCGGCTTGGCGTCGCCATTGACGTCCAGAACGATGTAGCGACGGTTCGCCCAGTAGCCTTTCTTGAACTTGCCCTGTGTCTTGTCGGCAAAGGGTCTGGGGCGTGGCCAGCGGATGCGGAGATAGAGGAAGACTTCGTCGTGCGCGACCCAGAGCTTCTCGACGGCGGCAAACGGCGTTTGAACGGCTCCCAAGGGCTCTGCGGGCATCTCGTAAGCGACTCCGCCCGTCCAGTCGTTCATGTTGCCGTCGATGGTGATCGCGACGGCGGAGCAGTTGGACGCAGCGATGAAGACTGCCGCAAGAGCGGCGGCGAGTGCGTGTGTGCGCATGGTTGTGCCTCGTAGGCCTATATCTCTCATTATGCCGATTATTCACGCGACAAGTCGGCCCGCCACCATACGCGTGACAAGCTCTCGGGCCACTATAGGGCTCATGCTTGCGGTCTTGTACCGGGTGACAGGCAGTTTCGCCAGAGCACGGCGTAACGGCCGCAGTCGAGTGTTACATGAGTGCCATGCACCCACCAACGTCCCGCGAAGCCGTCCGCCAGAGTCGCCAAAGGCGTAAAGGCGTTCGTGTCGGCATCCCATGTCTGAAGACGCTCGCCAACCTGGATCACAAATCGGCCGAGCATCCCCGAGTATGCCAGTCGAACGGTTCCGTCCGGGACGGTCGAACGTTGTGCGTGTGGCGATAGAGAAGCCGCCTGCGTATCAAAAACGAGAAGCTGGTCGCCTCCCTGCATCAGCCATCGGTGTGCATCGATGGGACCGTGGTTCACGAGGGTGTGCGCGCCCGGCGGACACTCCGCGCTGCGGATGACATCCATGGTGCACGGGTCCAGCACGACGGCAAATGCGCGGTCGTGAACCGGCTTGGCCGTTGAACAATCGGAGAGGTAGGACGTGCCCGCCACGAGGCACCCGGTAGCTGGATCGAAAACAGGACTCACGATATGCTGCGCGCGCAGAGCAGCGTTGCGGTAGCCGGCCTCTCCGGTAAGGGTATCAAACCGGATCATCGCGCCGTCAAGCGTTCCGTATTTGGGTCGGAACGCAGCCCAGACAACACGCCCATCCGTGGTGATGCCTGCGCCGTGTTGCCCCTGGCTATTCTGAGCGACGAGGTGCGGATTGCGCGGGAAGCCGGCCGGCCTTGATGGGTCGTACTCGGTAAGTTGGCCACCTCCATAGATGGCGAAGTAGATCTTCCCGCCGACCTCGACAGCGTAGTCGCACTGGCCCAAAGAACCGGCCACGCGCCCTGCATGGGAGCCCTTGCCTTCCCGCGTGTCGTAGTCCCAGAAGTTCATGGCGATGAACGGCGTCCCCACAACACGGTCTTTGCCCACGGGCAGAATGGCGTTGCAGCGATGCTCGTTCTCGGTTCGGAAGTGACGCGTCAACTCCAGGGCACCGGTTGCCAGGTCGTGGCGACGGAACGTGCCGTAGAGATCCACGCTCACCAGCTTGCCGCCGCCAGTCAGCGCACACCCGCTGTGGCGTGTGTCCGGCATCGTCAAGAGCGGCGTGGTGCTTCCATCGTCCAGATCCCAAGTGATGATCTTGGCGCACGCGTTGATGCTGTCGCTCTGAACGCCAATCACCTTCCTGCCCCGGCGTCCCAGCCAGCAGGCCTCCTGGTTTGGCGGATGATCGTGCGGAGTGATTTCGCCCGTTATCCCATCCAGCCAACCAAAGTAGGGCAGGTAGAGGCGTCCCTGCTCCACGTATTTGAGCCAGCGCATCAGGCCGATGGCGGGATGGTGATTGTCCGCCGTCAATCGCTGCCATTGGACCTGCTCGCCCTTCGGATCCCAACGCAGGAACGAAAGCCCGGGCGTCTCAAAGATGAATCCATAGGAGCCATCCGGCATACGCCAATGATCGTGATGGAAGTTGTCCGGTGGCTTCTCAGCTTCCTCGTAAACGCGGACCGTCTTCCGCGTGCGCGTGTCGAAGCAAACCAGTGCGGTCTGGGTGCCGCAGAAGAGCTTACCCGTTGCATGATCCAGCGCCATACCCGGCGTGATCCATCTGCCTGCCGCGACGGGATACGTCTGCCACTGGCCCGAGGAGAGCGACAGTCGAACAAAGTCCAACGCCCTACGTCGTGCCGGGGCATCTGTGCGGTAGCCCGCCAGCCACAGGCAGTCCGCGCTTTGGGCCGTCACTCCGTAGACGCAAGTGAAGTCACGCCATGGAAAGGTGGTGAACTGGCCATCCTCTGTTGTCAGGAAACTCGTGGCGCCTGCTTCGCCGCTGAGGCAGGAAATGAAGAACCGTTCTCTCCCGTCATCATCTGGGCCGATGGACGTCATCTGCGCGTTCACGAAAGGATCCGGTGTGGCGGGCTTTCTGAACAGCGTGATCCTTCCCCGTTCCTTCGAGTTGTGGATCTCAACGCACTCGCCAGTGCCACCGGCGTGTTCGTCAGGCTGGCAGATGATTGGCGCCCTATCTTCCATGGCAATCTCCTAGATCGGTTGGTGGTTGTGTCAAGTAACCGCCCGAACATGTTCCGTAGTGAACTCATTTCTATCACGTTACAACGTTGCGCGCGTTCTCCCCCCCCCTTGGACCTCTCAACAGCGCTGGCAGCTTGGACCACGGAGACACGAAGGCACGGAGGGATAGAGGCAGGGGAGGTCTGCGGATTTCACGCCGGCTTATCAGCCATCGCGAACTCCGCAGACGTCTTCTTCTTGGAGACCGGCCAGAGATCACAGCACCAACCTCCGGATGCCCTGCTTCAGTACGGGAACGTTGACGTTCACGAGCAACCCCACGCGACTCTCAGTCTTGGACGTTCATAGAGTCCCGGCCCCCAGTGGCGGTGGACCTCGATTGCCTCTCCAATGATCTGCTCGGTGAGGGTTCCGTTGATCAACTTCCCCATGCTCTGCGTTCCTCCAAATGGAACATCGTGAGAGCCCAGTTCATACGGCAGTATGGACCGAGATCTCACGACCTCTCTTCCTTTTTCCTCCGTGCCTTGTTGTCTCCGTGGTGTCACAAATACTCACTGCCTACGGAGCGGCGTCCATTCCCGGGCGCACCTGCGCCGTTGTCAACGAGTGGACTTCCCACGGCAGAAATCGTCATAGACTTCCATCGCCTCTTCCACCTCCAGGGGATCCCCGAACCCGATTGTCAGAATATCCCCGTCCTTGATGTTCTCAAGAACGAACGGCAGAGCTTCATCGGGCGGTATTCTCCCGGCGCCAAGAGTCTTCATTATTATGAATGTCTTGTCGATGCCGTTTATCAGGTCTATCCGATCTTCAACTGAGTCGCTGTTGCAGTGTCCTCGGTATATATGGTTATTCTTGTTCAATGGGAAGAGATACACGTCAATCGAAGGATGGTGCTTCTCGCAGAACTCAACGACCCGGGCATCGTGACATGAGATGCCGGCCACAATGCCAGCTTCGTGAATCATGTCCAGTAGCCGGTTCAGCCCCGGTATCTCCCCGTTCCTCGGTTTCTGAGATGCTTGTTGGTCATGAACGAGAATCGCCTCCGACTTTCTATCGATCCCCATCCTGCATTTCAGCGTGTGGCTCTTCACGTCCGATGAACAGTCGATTCTCGTACTGGTTATCATCCTCATTTTCGCGCCGATACGTCTCTCTACACAGTCACTTATCCCGAACATTCGGTCGCTGACGGATGTTTCTATCGTGTTGATGCCGTACTCGGCGCATTTGCAGATCAAGTCGACCACATTCTTGTCAGTGAAGTGGCTCCTGTAGTGCTCCATTCTTGCCTTGCTCAAGTCGGACCTGCCAAGGATGGGATTGGTGCCGCATACAATTCTGCTGACATCGCAATTGCCGATTCTTACATATTCCATACCTGGGTCCCTTCCGTTCGCTCCGTCGCGCTCACAGGTCCTGAAGGAAGTCTCGTGCTCGCTTGAGAGCTGCTTCGTCTTTGTAGTTGTAGACGCAGTTCCGGACCTTCTCCTGGCGTACCAGGCCGGCTTCTCGCAGTATCTTCAGGTGGTGAGAAACATTGGGTTGGCTACCGTGCAGCGCCTCGACGATCTCGTTCACGGTACGACCACTTTGGTAGCTCCGCAGAGTTGGGGCCTCCGGGAGCAAGCCGAGAACTTCCAGGCGCAGCGGATGGCTTAGGGCTTTGAAGAGCTTCGCGAAATCCATGTTGTGCGTCCGTGATGAGCGGCGGAATCGTGGGCCGCCAATATCAGTTGGAGGTTGTGGATCCCAGCAGATCCATCCTCAAGTCTTGCCTCGAGCACTGATTCCGCATGTCTGCGGATGGCTGACTGGTATATGTTCCCGGCGCCGGGGGCGGGGATCCTCTCAACACCGTTGGCATCTTCGACTTCCATTCGCAGTCCTACGGGGTCGCTTTCGTCTCCGGAAAGTTGGAAGAGTGTGCCATACGCTCGCAGAACGCCCTCCGTCCCGTAGGCTTCATAGCCCAGGTTTGACAATGCCGTCAACAGCCCGCCGCGCGGTTCGCTGAAGGCTACCCGGATAGAGCCGGTCAGTCCGGATTCTGTCTCGAACTTGATGTAGGCGCCGTTCTCGACAACTATGTCGAGCGTCTTTGGGTAGTAGACGCAAGATACGGAGGCAATCCGACTTCGGAGGAGGAACTCCGCCATGTAGAAGCAATGGCTGCCCAAGTCCCCGGTAGGTCCCCCCAGACTGCTGGCATCGGAGCAACGCCAGGACGCGGCCTGATCAGGCGTGGTCCCGTACAGCATCTCCATGTGCAGGCAGATGTCGTTCACTTCCCCGATCCGCCCCTCCGCAATCAACGTCCGGGCCATGATGTTCAGGGCATTGTGCTCCATCACGTGATCGACCGCAAGGCTCACGCCATGGTCTCTCGCGAGAGTCCTGAGCAGACGTGCCTCCTCCAACGATGTTGCCATTGGCTTCTCGATGAGGCAGTGTCTGCCGGCTTCCAGCACGTCTCTGGCAATACTGGCGTGGGATGCGTTGTCGGTGGCGATGATGACCGCGTCGACCTCGTCGGACTTCAGCATATCCTGGAGCGATCCGAACCACCTCACTCCGAGTCTGTCGGCAACCTTCCGGCGCTGCTGATTGCGGTCGGTCACGCCGGCAAGCCCGATGTTCGAGCGCCCGGCCGGAGGGGGAACCCCACAGGCAAACCCCTCGGCAATGAGGCGGTTCTCAGCAATGACGCCAAGCCCGGCGATGCCGTATCGGACGCTCGAAGACAGCTTGTTGGATGACCTGTTCACAGTCGGCTCCTGAATCAGGCAAATCGAAATATCTACATATATCGATACAGAATCCCGAAATCAAATCGGTCGCCCAGAAAATGCTCGCGGCACTGGCTTGATTCTTGCCCTCCGTTGCTCGCTTGCGGCAAAGTGTGACATCGCCCATACTGAAGGCGCATGTCAGTTGCCACAATTCGCCTGTCCCCGAGTTTCCTATGGCTGTCGTCAGCGGCACCGAGTATTGCGGTCATGTCTCGCTACTTAGCTTCCTTGCAGTCGGTTAGCGTAGGCCCTGATACCAGGACCAAGTGTGCGCAATTCCATTTTGTACTGCATAATCGAGGTCGCGCCTTGATCGAGTCTGGCCATAGTAGCGAAACACTTGACAGGGCGTTCTGTTCCGCATACACTCTGGGAAATTGTGTGAGCGTTCAACTGATCGGATGTAAACGGGGAAATGTCGGATGCGGAGTGGCGTTGGTCCAATTGCGATGGTGACGGTGGTGGTGTGCCTGGCAGTGACGTCCTTGGCTCAGGATGTGCCTAAGGACATCGCGCGAACCGTGGATGTGGCAGCCGCGGACGCAAAAGCGGGGCCAACCTACTACAAAGGACACCAAGGGCACAACTACGAACGCCAGACCACCACGCTGCAGAGCGGCGACACCAAGTACGCCGTGCACTACCGGGCCTGCATCGACGAACGCCACGGCGACAAGGTCGGTATCGTCGAGGGCTATATCGGCCTCTCTGCGCCCTGCAATGAGAACTTCTACGGCGGCGGCTTCTTCAAGATCTTTCTCAACGGCAAGGATGTGGGTGAGTGGCGCCTGGCGGACCGGCGCATGATTGAGGAGGGCGCGCGCGGGACATGCCAGTACATTTGGGAAACACCCATGGCAACAGTCTGCGTGCGCTTCCTGCTGCTTCCCGGCACCCGCTTCGTGTGTTGCGAACTGCGCTGGGACGCGAAAGAACCGATCGAGACCGCAGAGGTGAAGTTGCTGTGCTTTCCCAGCTGCTTCACCACCGCACTTGGACGCAAGGGCGAGCGGCATGTCATCAGCGCTGCCAAAGACGTCATGGAAGGGAAGCCCTTCGTGGTCGAGCCAGCCACGGATTCCTGGCTGTTCTACTGCGATGGGATCTTCGATGTGGCCCGGGGTGAGGGAGCCGGGCCCTGCGCCGCCATGTTCCTGCCGGACGAGGTCAGCGGCGGGTCGATCAGCATCGGCAGCTATGGCGTTACGACACGCTTGGCCCTGAAACCCGAAACCGGCCGCGCAAGGTTTGTGTTCTGGGAGTTCCCGGGAATTGAGAACGACAAAGCGCTGGCTGCGCTGCGCGCCGACGCCGCACAGTTGCTGGAGACACTTCCGCAACTGGATTTCACGCCGGCCTGCCTGCAACGCTCCGCCACTGCCGGCCTGCGTGCGGAGTTCGCAGAACTGTTTGCCGAGGCCGGCGCTGCGGCAGATCCGTGCCGTGAACGCATCGAGGAGCTGCTGGCCAAGTTGCCGACTGACACAGAAATCGGCCGCGAACTGAGTAACTGGCAAGCAGAAATCGGTGTGCTCGGAGCGGCACCCAAGCTCCAGCGCCTGCGCTGGGAGCTGCGCATTCGCGCCTTGCTCGAACGCGGGGACCGCATGCGTGAAGCAAAGAACACCGGATCGCTTCGCTAAGGTTGGAGGGCGACAAGTCCCCCGGCCTCAGCGCAGCGGCCCACAAGGAGATGACACGTGAATATGGCTGAACAAGGCAGATGGCAGTGGGGCTGGGTTCTGACTGCGTCGGCACTTGCGGTCCTGAACGTTGCCAAAATCGGTGCGCAGGAAGTTGTCTCTGACAACGAGGCGTTGACAACGCTAACCTACCCGGTCCGGCGCGTGGCTACCCCGATCATGCTCGACGGCGTATTGTCCGAGCAGGAGTGGGGCACGGCCGTGAAGGTTGGCGGATTTCGCGTCAGCGGCCGCGAGGATCTGGCCTCTGAGCAGACCGTGATGCGCCTGCTTTACGACGACACCGCGCTGTATTTGGGCATCAAATGCGCCGAATCGCGTGTGTCGGACCTGAAAGCCGCAGTGCTCACCCACGACGGCAGCGTCTGGCATGACGATTGTGTCGAGTTCTTTATCGATCACAACCACGATCATGGTTCGTATTGGCAGTTTATCGTGAACTCAGTCGGAACCCGGTACGAAGCGGCCGGCTTCGACCCGACGTGGGCAGCGCAGTGGCAGGCTACAACGACCACGGCAGCGGACGCCTGGTACCTGGAGATTGCCCTGCCGTTCAAGTCCCTGGACTCCGAGACGCCGGCCCCCGGAGACGTCTGGGGTTTCAACCTCGACCGCGAACGCCGGGCCGGTGGCGGCACCCAGCTCTACAACTGGGCAGATGTCAAAGGTGTTTTCCACAGCCCGCGCCTCTTCGGACATCTCACCTTTGTGAGCCAGGACCGGCAGCAGGAGGCGCCAGCGGAAATCGCCGGGTTGGTCACGACGGTTCAGGGCCGTGAAGCCCACATTTACACCGATGGCGGCTACTGGATTGTGCGCTCTGGTCAACCCGCCAAGCGCTGGAGCTATCGCGACCTGCTGCGTGGTGCCCGTGATGATGCCGGTCGGTATTGGGCAGAGCTCGAGAAGATCTACCGCGAACGGCCGGATGCCCCCGGGCACCAGCAGTTCGAAACCCAGCGTGTGCGCTACGAGGAAGTCCAGGAGCTGGCCCGGGCCACCGGTGATGTCGATCCCGAAGTATGTGCCGCCGGCAAGTCGTTTCTGGATGGCCTTGAAAAGAAACTCCGTGATCTCTACTGGCAGGCCCGCCTGGCCATGATCTGTGAACGCTTTTAGTACGAGGACCGAACAATGAAACGGACACTTGCAGTGCTGGCGGCGTTGGGAATGCTGAGTTCAGTATTCGCGGCGCAGCGCAAAGGGGATGTAGCGGCCGAGGTAGAGGAAGACAATTCACTCGAATCGGCCCTGGTCACGCCACACACGGCCTGGGCCAAACCCCTGCCCGGGAAACCGATCCGCGTCCTCTTTCTGATCAATGACGGGCATGGAAGCGAGGGCTACACCGAACCCGGTACGCGGTTGCGTGAAGCGGTTGAGCTCATGCAGCGCCTGCACATTGATGGTGATGCGGCACTGGTGACGCCGAAAGGCGCTTTCTATCAAGGCGTCTACGGCCTGAACCGCACGCTGAAGCTCATGGAGAAGCCGTACGATGTCTACCTTTTCGGCGGCGTGAAGTACGACGGGTTTGATCCGGAAGTCCTCTACAAGGTCCTTGAACAGGTTGTGGATAATGGGGCGGGGCTGATTACATGCGGCACAGCATCAAAGCTGATCTTCACGGCCGAGCGCCGCGAGCCAGAAACACCGCCAACGCTCTGGCACGGTCTGCCTTTGACCCGGCTGGCACAGCTGGCCGGGCTCACGACGACCATGGAAACGGACGCCACGATCGCGGCCAAACACATTCGGGCGTACCGTCTTGGCGCGGGCCGCGGCGTGCAGTTCTCCTACAGTGCCCATGCACTGACCCCGCGCCTGCCTTGCCGCTGGCGGGCTTTGACCGAGTATGACTACTGGATGCTCATGTTGAGCCGCGCGGTGCAGTGGGCTGCCGGCCGGCCGGCCGATGTGCTGGTGGCCCCCGTCTCCCTCAGCGTAGCCCGGGATGACTTGGCCGAGACGAACATGGTGGTGAAACTGGTGGCTGGCAAGGCGCTCTCCGGCGTGGCCGTGACGCTACGTCTGCGCCGGGGCGACGGCGTCATAGCCGATCTGCCTAACCAGACGGTTGACTTGGCTGCCGGTACACCCCAAACGCTCTCGATCCAACTACCGGCCGCCCTGCGCGCGGATGACTATTTCCTGGATGTAATCGCCAACACGGGCAGCTCCGTCGTGGGCTCCGGTGCCGGGTATTTGAAGGTGACCTCCATGGACGGAATCGACCACGTGACCTGCGACCGCGCCAGCATCGAACGCGGAGAAATCGCCTCCGTCACTGTGCGCACCCGGGACGGGGTAGGCCAGAGAGATGTGATTCGGCTGCAGGCGTTGGACGCTGCGCAGAGGATCCTGCTGCAGTTAGACCAGCCCGCGCAACCCGGGCAGGTGGAGTACCATGTCAAGGTGCCAATCGGGAACTGGGCCACCATTCAAGTCACGCTCGAAGCACTACTCATTCGTGACGGCCGAGAAGTCGCGCGGGCCGAAACTGCCGTGCTCGTACCCAAGCGCCGCCGTGGACAGTTCAATTTCGTGCAGTGGGCCGCGCGCACCGACGTACTCGAATATTACTCCTGGCAGAAACTGGCCGAAGCCGGCTGGAACATCTCGGTTTCGGCCAGCGCCAAGACCGCGCCGTTCGACCTCACCGCCATCCCCTACACGACACGCCTGATGGAGGAGCTGAACAAAGAGGGCATGATGCAGCCGGCCTGCTGGAATGACGACGCGGCCATCGACGCGCACGTCGACGGAATCGTGCAGAAACAGCTAAGAACACGCGACGCCGGTGCGTTCGTCTACTCCCTCGGTGATGAAGGCACGACTAAAGGTTGCTGCGTGCATCCCGCCTGCATTGATGCCTACCGCGCCTACCTCCAAGACCAATACGGCGCCATTGCCAAGCTCAATGCCTCCTGGGGCGACAGCTACAGCTCGTTCACCGACGTCGATCTTCTCGATCGCAAGGACGTGACCGAAAACGGCGCCATCGGCCTGGGCAAATACGCGCGCTGGTACGATCGGCAGGCCTTCTCACGCTACAACCTGGCCATGCTCACACAGCGCTTCGTCAGAGCATTCTCTGCCTTTGACCAGCATGCCATCACCGGCTTTGAAGGCACCGGGGGGTTCGGTGACGACATCGACCTGCTGCTCGAATCAATGCCCTTCTGGTCTCCGTACCCGAGCATCGGCGATGACATCATCCGGTCCGTCGCGGCTCGGTCCCACATCCGCGCCAACTGGATGGGCTACCACAAGAACGCCGATCCGCTGATCAACTATTCCTGGCGCATGGTCATGAAAGAGATGGATAGCATCTGGTGGTGGCGTTACGATGGCTGCGGGTCCTGGCGCGGCTACATCCGTCCGGTGCTCGACTTCTGGCCCGCCACTGCCGACCTGTGCGCAGAGATGCGCCCGGTTCGTGAAGGGCTCGGCGACCTGCTCTTGCACTCCCGCGTTCGGCACAGCGGTATTGCCATATACTACTCACTCCCCAGCGCTCTCTGCGGCAAACTCGGCGACAACGCCAGCTTTCCGTCCCCCAAATTTTCCCACACGCGCTGGCTCAAGAGCATCTACAGCCAGGGCCTGGATGTCCGCTACGTCACCAGCGCCGCCATCGCGCGCGGCGCACTCCAGAACGATGGCTACCGCACGCTAGTCCTCGCTGTGGCCTCGGCCATGCCGACAGCCGACGTTGAAGCGATCCGAGAGTTCGTACGGGCCGGTGGCACGGTGGTCGCCGACTTGCGCCCGGCCATCATGGACGGCCACTGCAAGCCACTCGAACATGGTGCCCTCGATGACGTTTTTGGTATCGTCCGTGGCCCGTCACAGAAGGCGGCCAAGGTAGGAGTCGAGACCATCGCCGTGCCCGGAATCGAGGCCGCCATCTCGCTCAAAGGTGCGGAGCTTCGCTTCGACCGGGCAGTGAGTGCCGCGAGCGCCAAGGCCCTGGCGACCGTGGACGGTGCCCCCCTGATGCTGGTCAACCAGTTCGGCAAAGGCAAAGCCATCCTGGCGAATCTGGAAATTGCCGATCCACTCGGTGACAGCGGCCCGGGGGCACCCATTCTCCAAGTGGTAAACGGCCTGCTCACGGCCGCCGGAATCAGCCCGGCTCTGCGTCTGCGGGCGCCCGATGGTGGCCCATTGCCCGGCTTCGAGACGCGCGTCTGGGAGAACGGCAGCATGACCATCGTCGGCATTTGGCGCACGATGGCGGTCCGCTTCTACGGTGAAGACGGGATTGCGAAATCCGCGGCTGGTGAACCCGTGCTGGCCACCTTGCCGGCTGACAGAGTAGTCTATGACCTGCGCAATGGCCGCTGTCTCGGCAGTGTCCGCGAATTCCGCACGGCCGTACAAACCGGCCGAGCCAACTTCTTTGCTCTCCTCTCCAGAAAACTCGCATCCCCTGAGCTGCAATTCACGGCACCCCCTACGCCCATGCGGGATACCGTGCTCAGAATCAAGGTCCCCGGCATTGCGGACCCCGCGACCTCAGCGGCGGTCTATGCCGAAGTCGTCGCACCAGACGGTTCAACGCCCCCCTGGGGCCGCCAGCCGGTCATCCTGAAGGGTGGCGCTGGCCAGTTCACCTTCCGCACAGCCCGCAACGACGCAGCCGGCGCCTGGCGCATCCGCGTCAAAGAGCTCTTCAGCAACCAGCAATCCGAGCTCACCTGGACGTCGACCGCCCGGTAGTCCAGCTTCCGCGGTGTCCGCTTCGGATGAGTGAGTTCCTGCTGAGGCATCTTCTCAGTCGGGAGGCGACGGACCTGGGGTCAGTGGGGTCAGAAGGGTCATGGGGGTCAGGGCCAGTGGGGTCAGTGCTCCTATTACGCTTTAGCTGACCTCAAGCGCTTCTCGATCGTGGCGACGCGGCAGGCCAGATCCTCCGCCTGCCTAATACGCTCAGACATCAGGGCCAGTGGGGTCAGTGCTCCTATTACGCTCTAGCTGATCTCAAGCGCTTCTCGATCGTGGCGACGCGGCAGGCCAGATCCTCCGCCTGCCCAATACGCTCAGACATCAGGCTCCGAGCACGGCTGAGGCCGCCAACAGTGACACCGCCGAGTTCCGTGCCGAGCTCGGTTAGGGTGTAACGGCCTCGTATGCCGGTATTGTGCCGCGCCAGAACCAGACCGGAGGCAGCAGCAAACCCCCGAAGGTCGGACACCTCCCCCCTGGACGCGAATCGCATCCTCAAAGACTACTTGCTGCAAGCCGCTTACCACGTGGGAAGCACGGGACGCCACCGACTCCAGGAGTACTACCGGAAGGCTGAGAACGAACAGCGGCGTTCCCGCCTCGCAACGGCCAAACTGCTACTACGTGTCGCGCGCTACATGGTCCAGACCGAGATGATCTATCTGCCGTTGGAGATCCTGCACCCCGACATGCCGCTTCCCAACGGCTACATAGTGGCCTACTACCAGCAGGTAACCGATGCCCTCACGGCCAAGTGGAAGCACTACAATCTCGCCGGCGTCCCTGATGACGCCAACTACCTGACCAAATGGAAGGAGAACGTAAGTGACATAGTAGCGGCCACAGAACTCAACAACTAACCGGCGTATCCGCCCGGACAACTGGCGCAAGCCTGTTCGGCCGCCCAAGGCGAGATGGCTCCCGTTAAGGACGCTGCTCTGCGTGGGATCAATGCCCATGCATCACGAGACAGCTCGGGTCAGAGTGCCCCGCCTGGTGGTGATTCCGAAAGTGCAAGAGGAACCTCGAGCCGGCTATCTGGGCGTAACGCTCCGGTGCCATCGTCCGGGGTCGGATACGCCCCTCTCTCACCCCCGAGCTCTCGTAAACTACCAGACAGCACGGAATCGCTCAGACACACTGTCGAAGACAGCCAGGCAACGCCACTCATCCGGCGGGAACAGGGATATGACCAACTCAACCGGGCCGGATACAACGGTCAGCATTCACACTAACTCAAAACCATACGGTTCTGAGGCAGGAGCGAACTGTCGCGCCCAGAAAGCGCCGATATTGCTTGACATTCCTAAGGAACTCTGACCCCAGTCCCACGTCGAGGCGGGTGACGCTCGAATGTGATCAGTGCGGGAGGGGGCGCAGGATGACGCTGCCGTAGACGCCACTGACCTGGTCGACGCGGACATCGGCGCGCAGCGCGTACTCGGCACGGGCATCCATCCGTCTGAGCCGGACACGGTAGTGATTGCCTTTGCTCGCCGTCTTGCCCGTCATCCCGTCGTGGACGTCGGACGCGATCTCAGCGCCGTTCCTGAGGACAGCGAGCGACCGGATGTGAAGCGCGTTGCGGGCCCGATCGTCAGCAGCGAAAATTACCTCGTACTCACCCGCGTTTCCGAGGGCGTTTGTGACTGACCAGTCGCGCGCTGTGAACTCCGTCTTGAGCTTGCCGTCTTTCGTCTCCCAGCCGCCCACGATGACGCTGTTCTTCCCGTAGCGATCACGGAACTTAAGGGCATGACGCTGCGATCTCAGAACGGATTTTAGGTTCGTGCTTCCCAGATCGAGTGTGTGCTCGCCGACCGTCAGACGTGCCCCCACCTTTACTAGGGTGCTGCCGCACTGGTAAAGGCCGCGAGGAAGGAGCGCGTAGCCAACCTTCTCACGGGCAGGCGGCGGCGCAGCCAGACCGCAGTGCCCGCCGACACGCAACCCGCACGCCTGCCGGTCCGCTTGCCAGTAAAACTCCGCCCGGCCCGCCGCCTGGGTCGACAGGATCTGCCCGAAGCAGGTTGAGCGCAGTTTGCCCCGATCGTCGTCCAGACTGACGAGCACCCCGTCCATATCATTGCTCAAGCCTTCCGGACGCGTCTTGACGATGGCCGCAACTGCATCGACACCGTGCTTTTCGAGCGTGTATGTGCCGGCTTCCATCACAGCCCACACAAGCGTGGCCGCCGTACCTGAAGGGACGTCCGCCGCTGGCACGACCATGGCCTCGCAGCCGCGGGACTTGAGCTTGCGTATCCGCGCCACCGGTTGCGGCCCCTTGACGCCCGCCTCATCCATCGCATCGACGATGACCACGGGTTTTCGGAAGGCACGCGGGAAGCGGATTGCGGTCCATGTTTCGGCAGTCAGGTTTGTCAGCCTCCCCGCGGCGATGTGCGGGTTCTCCCGATCGCGGACGACATGGATTCGGAGGTCACCCCGCAGAAGGTTGCCGTGGCAGTTTGTCAGCGTGTAGGGGATCGACTCAACTCCGGTGAAATGCGGCTCAGGCTGATAGTGGACGGTGCCGTCCCGGCCCGCTGTGAGCGTGCCATGCAACGGCTCGCCTTTCCACTCCCACGTCAGAGCGCCTGAGAAGGTGAGGGCGCTCTGAGCGGGGGACGGGATCGAGACAGCCTGCCCCATTGACACGATGACCGGACGGCGCGGCACGTAGACCAGATCCCACTTGGGCAGTCCCGCACGATCGAGTACCGTTGCGGTCTTGGCGGACGCCTTCAGGGCGAAGTGTACGAAGTACGGACGGACATCGTGCTTTGCTTCCTGAGACAGAAAGATCAGCCACTTGTCGATCTTGATCTGGTTGAGCTTTTCCTTGTCCTCGGCTGACAGCTGGTGCCAGCGCTTCTTGGTGACAGGCGTCTGGAAGATGCCCATGGTGTTGACGGGGTCTTCAGGGCGCGTGAAACGGTGGACAACCGTCTTGAAGGCTTCCCAGCCAAAGCCCTGCACGTAGCCGACCATCATGCTGGTACAGGGATAGGACCAGTAGTGTGTGTACCTCTTGGTCCACCATTTGTCCTGGGTGATCTCCTGGTGGTGGCTGTTGGTACGGTCGAAGAGGGCGAGCATGTGCGTCTCTTCCGTGTCCTTCCAGGCGAAATCGGCACCCGTTCCCTTCATGTAGTAGCCGGCCCAGTTGCAGGTGGATTCACCTATATTGCCGAAGAACATGGCGCCGTTGTCGCAGTGGTGTCCGTGCTCGTGCAGGAAGAGCCCGTCGCTGTAGGCCGCGAGCTTGCGCGCGTCCAGGATGCTGTCCACGCGCGTCTTGCTCCATTCCAGCGGCCAGTATGACACGCCCATCCTAGCAAAGTGCATGCCGTGCATGCGGAACGGCATGCCGCGATCGTGGTTGTAGAAGCCCTCGTGCCGGGTGACGGCGTCGTCCCACCACGTCATCAATTTTGTGGGGTTGTCGAGTTGTCGGAGCGCCTCGGAATGGGCGACGATGACGATGCGGTCGGCGACCAACTCACCCCAGGGCGCCGGCGCCTCACGAGAGTCTCGCCACGTTTCGTCGGTCGTCTCTCCCAACACGAACCGGGGCGCCGTGACGGCGCCTGAGAGTGTCACCGACACATCGCTCAGCCCCACCTCTTTCGGCACCTCGATGAAGAGCAAGCCACCGTACGGACTGACGGCGGCCGTCTCGGCCGTCTTCAAAACCGCCTGGCGACGCGTGTCCGGCATGCAGTCGAGCACGTTCTTGGCGCTCGCCGTGTTGTGGTGCCCAATTCGGAGTTTCATGCCTTTGGCGGCCCACTCATTCGGCACGACCACGGTCACCCGTTTGCCGGGCAGTGCGTAGAGCCCTGTGGACACCCATTCGGCAGCCTGCTTGTCCGGCCGCGAGGAGATGCGGACAGTCTGGCTGTCTGGCGCAGCGGCCCCCGGGAACGGGCCGAACGCGGTGGCCGTACGGTGCGGGCCAAGCGCTTCGAGTTTGTCGGTGCTGAGCGTCTTCAGATACGCATCTTCGAACGCGAGGACGGTCTTGAGAATCGGGTCGCTGACAGGGGTGTCCGGGCCCGGGGTCAAGGCGCTGCCGAGCCGCGCCAGTGTTTGCAGCAACTGCGGCTCTCTGCCCTTGCGTGCGGTCGTCAGCTTCTGCGTGAGCTTCTCGGCCAGACCTCGGTGGTCGGCGGCGTTCAGCCCCTCGACGAAGGCCTGAAGTTCATTCGGCCCAAGCGCGGCAAAGTCGGCGAACGTCTTCTCCAAAGCCCGGGCCTTCTCGAGCAGCTTGGCCACTTTTCCGCCCGTAGGCGGCAACGCCAGGTGCCGAGCCGCGATCACCTGGCGCTCCAGGCCCGGACCGCTCCAGGCAACAGCCGCGTGATCTGCTCCGCCCAGATCCTTGTGGAGTGCCATCAGGTAGCACCCCTTGCCCGACTCAAGTCTGACGGGGGCTGATTCCTGGCTGGGAAGCTGAGTCCAGGCGCCTTCGCCGACGTAACGCGGGACGTCTGCGATTTTGACTGCCTGCTTCGGGTTCAGTGTGGTGCTTAGCCAGAGCTCGGCACTGTCGTCAGCCGCAATCCAGAAGGTGTAGTCGCCCGTGGTTGGCGGTGTGAGAATAGCAGAGTAGCGTGCCCCGCAGCTGTCCCCGATGGACGCGGCTGAGAAATCGGCCAGAACACGCACGGCGTTCGGTGGCTTCTTGTATTTCCCGTGCGACGTCAGGTCGGCTACCGCGCCTCCCTTGATACCGGTCCAGACCTCCGCCAACACGCCGGACGTCGCCGGCACGCCTGCTCCTTGACAGCACACACCAGCCATCAACATGGCGCCAGCCAGGCGCCGCTTCCACCCATGCATCATCATGTTGTCTTCCTCACGGAGGGTTATTCGTGGGGTGACCCCGGCTTCTGCGCTCACGCTGAGTCCGGGCCGTACTCGTCGGGCACGTCGAAGCGGTCACGGAGTTCGTAATACAGCTTCGTCATGTCAGCCAACACCTTCGTGTAGGCTGGGTTCTCATGGACGCTGTTCATCTCTTGGGGATCCTGTGCCAGGTCGAAGAGGTTGAACTCTCCCACCGAGTAGAAGTGGATGAGCTTGTAGCGGTCGGTACGGACACCGTCGTGCCTGGGAACGCCATGCCCACCGTGGTCATAGTAGTGGTAGTAGAGCGAGTCGTGGATGTCATCTCCGTCTTTGATGATGGGCATGATGCTGGTCCCGTGCATCTCGTCAGGCGTCTCGAGCCCCGCGACCTCGAGCAGGAACGGCGCATAGTCGATGTTCTGCACCAGTTGCTGGTACCGCGTGCCAGGTTCAATCTGCCCCGGCCAGCGCATCAGCAACGGCATCCACATCGACTCCTCGAACATCCAGCGTTTATCAAACCAGCCGTGTTCGCCGAGGTAGAAGCCCTGATCCGAGCAATAGACCACGAGCGTGTTCTCGGCCAGGCCGGTGCGATCCAGGTAGTCAAGCAGACGCCCCACGTTGTCGTCGATGGCCGCGATGCAGCGCAGATAGTCTTTGAGGTAACGCTGCAAGGCCCAGCGACTGAGTTCCTCGTCACCGTACTTGCGGGTGCTGATGTCACCGTTGCGGCGCTCGTTCCACGCAAGCCAGGTTTCTCGTTGTCCCGGCGTCATGCGCGCTTCTTCGTACATCCGTGGCCCGATGCTCCAGGCATCGGGCATGAAGCGATGCCTGTTCGGTCCGGGATCCTTGACCTTCAGATCGAACTCCCAGTAGAAATCGCGGTTGACCTGCATTTTGTTCTGCCGGAGCACGATGCTGCGATTCTTGTAGTCGTCTGAAACAGTGTCGGGCACAGGGATATCGTGGTCCGCGAAGAGGTCGAAAAAACGCGGCGCCGGCGCCCACGGACGATGCGGTGCTTTGAAGTGACACATGGCAGCGAACGGCTTGTCCGGATCCCGGCCGCTGTCAAGCCACTTCAACATGAGGTCAGTACTGATGTCCGGTGTGTAGCCTTCGCGACGAGCAGTGCCGTCAGGAGTGCGGTAGTCGGGGTTGTAGTAGTGCCCCTGGCCAGTCAGGACCTCCCAGTAGTCAAACCCTGTGGGCGCTGACTTCAGATGCCACTTCCCCACAATGGCCGTGTTATACCCGGTAGCCTGCAGCAGCTTCGGGTAGGTCGTCTGCGAGCCGTCAAACTCCTCCCACGCAAGCTGACCGTTTACGTGGCTGTGCTTACCGGTCAGTATGCTCGCGCGACTCGGAGAACAGATCGAGTTGCAGCAGAAGCTCTGATCGAACGCCGCGCCGTCACGCGCTATCCGATCGAGGTTCGGCGTCTTGTTCACCACCGAACCGTAGGCGCCAATCGCCTGACAGGCATGGTCATCGGCAAGCATGAACAGGATGTTCGGACGTGAATCAGCCATCGGGTGTCCTCCCATAGATGTACGCATTGAGTTGTTCAAGACTCGGGTCGGACCAACGCAGTTCCTTACCCAGAGAAGCACTCAGTCTGTACCGGTGTCCTCCTGACCCGGCGAGCATCGACACCATGGTACCCCTTTTCTATCTCCGGAGTCCACGCGCCTGCTCGCCCAACGCCTTGAGGTGTTCCGGAGACATGGGATCGGTGACTGTGGTGGGCAGCGCTTCGGCCTCGCCATTGATAGAGAGGGAGCCTCCGGCTGCACCGTCCGCATTGAAGGCCACCTCAAATTTGTTGTTGTTGCCGAGCGCAAAACGGAGCGCAGGCGCACCCCCGGGAACTCGCTCCGCCCTTGCGAACTCCGCAGAAGCTGCCGCTCCGACCTGAATAAAGGTCAGGAACCGGGTGATCTCGGCTGGCTCCGGGGGAGCGATCTCGACTCGCCAGTTCCCGTAAAGATGCCGACGGCTCTGCCGGTTCTTTTCGTCCTCCGGGGCAACTGGCCAGTTCACACCACCACTGACAAAATCAGCGCCCGGGCCGCCCACGGGGGTGAGCACGGCCTGCTCCGGCAAGATCGCCTGGACCCGGATTTGGCCATCGCCTTCACGGGTCTGGAAGGCATTGCCTTCGGCCTCCGGTTTTCCCATTGTGTGCAGTAACCATGCTTTGCGGAACGCCGGCTTGGCCGAGCGCACGAAGTCGTAGATGACGAATGCGTCGGGTTGGACGTGGAGGAAGTGACGGATGACCTTGACGGCTTTCTGCGTGGAGTAGGCGCCAGTGATGTCGGCAGCTGCGTAGGTGGTCTTGTCGGTGGCGCCAAAGGCAAGCAACGTCGAACCGATACGCTCCCGCATGCCACCATCGTTTACGAGCGGAAACGTGATGCCATGGACCACGTGCGCAGTGCCAAAATCCTCATCCGGATCGTGGATGAGAATGCAGTTGTGGGCCACGGTACGGAGAAAGTAGTTTCTGTTGTGGCGGCAGTTTGTCTGGAGTCGTTCGTTGTTCACCATGCCGGAATAGACAAGACGAGCACCAGTATCGAGTGCCTGGTAACCGTGCTTGTAGATCGTGAAGTGCCCTTCATCGAAGTGCTTGTGTCCGGCCGTCCTGGCGCCAGCTGTGAACAAAGCAAACGTGCTGTCGCTGCCAAGGCCTGAACGTGAGAAGGTCTGACCAAGTTGTGGATAGTGCTTTGCTTTGGGCAGTTGGCTGACAATATCGGCAGTACTCCGTTCGTCCATGCGGGGGACGTCGAAGAGGAACGGGCAGATGGCGTCCGCGTGATGTCCTTTGAGGAAAGGGCGATAGACCTCGTACGGGTCCCGCTGCACGGCAGGCAGACAGGCCAGCATGTAATCGGCAATCGCCGCTTGCACGGGCGCTTGATCCGCATAGAAACGCGGGAACTGGGCCAGGTACTGAATCGGGAATCTCATTCGATTGTCGAAGTGCGGGCAGTCCCCCGTGCCGTAGTCGAGGCAGATCCCGCCTGCTGTCGGGATTGCGGTGCGGAAAACCCACTCCGGCAACAATGCCAGATTGGGGAAATCACCGACGCAGGACGTGCCGGTTGCTGCTTCCCACGAGCAGAAGAAGTTCAACTCCTGCTTCCAATAGTCGCCGAGAGCATAGCCGGTCGACGCGGTGATGGGGCCGCCACTGTCGCCTGCGGCCCGAGCCCGGAGCTCGAACATGCGCCTGTGTTCCTCGTACCCTTTGACGAGGAGCTCTTCGGCAAGAGCGTCGTCGACCCCGGCCTTGAAGAAAACAATGCCGGCATACCAGAAGAGGTTTGCCGTGCCGTAATAGCCGGCTGTCGGACCGCTCGAACCTTCGCCGTTGACACTCCGAATGAAGCTCCGATCACGGGCTTTGGCAATGTGTTCGAGGAGTTGCTGCCCGAGCGAAATGCGTGTGTCCTCATCGAGCTCGCCATAGATCCAATCATACGCGGCCAGCGCAGCCCGCCTGGAATGCGCGTACCAACTGACAGCTTTGTGATTGGCGAAGCGTTGAGTATACCAGTTTGCGGACCACTTGAGCCAGCTTTCGGCTTTGGCCAGGTACTTGGGCTCTGAAGTCAGGAGCCAAGCCACTGCAGCTGCCTGGGCGGGGTGTCCCCAGTCGTTGACAGTCCCCCAGGCATCGCCATCCTTGACCGGGGCGAGCGTGGGGCTCAGCGGGCGTCGGCCAACGTCCTTGCAGAGCTCCTTCAGGAATCGCGTCTGGTGCGGGGTGAGATGCTCCCGGATATGGGCGACCGTCGTGGGCGTGATGAAGAGCCGCGGTCGGCTCAACCGGATTTTGCTGTCCAGCTCAGCGAGCGTGTCGGCCTCCAATCGGTAACTCACGGCAAGTGCGGCCAGCAAGACGAGGGCGATTCGGCTGAACATGATCGAGGCTCCATGTAGAAGGCAACGAGGCGTGGTCCCTACCGTAACACGACGGCTCCGCCTCGCCACGGCTCCGCAAGCCCAAGGCAGAGCTGTTCCTTTCTGATGGAGCCAGCAGGAGGCGGGAGGATGTGCATGACGCTCTGCCCCTGTCCGACGGGACAATCAGGAGTCTTCTTCCTGACATGGATCCGGGGCAGATGCGGTGGAATCGGGGGCAGGCCTTGCGGTCTGCAATTCTCGTGGCAAACTGAGCTCTAGAAATGCAGACCGCACGGCTGACCCCTCTCCCCAAGCGCCGCAGGAGCTGAAACCATGGCAAGAGCATCCACAGCCACCCTATGCACCCTCGCAGTTGGGGCTTCCCTTCTGACGGCGACGGTCTGGGGCGACGAACCCGTTGTGCTCTTCGATGCCGGAGGATTCGCCGACGAGTCTGTGTATCCGCTGGGCGAGCTACGGTCGGTCGCGCACGGCGAAGGGCGTTGGACCCCGGCATCGGGCACGGCCCAGCCCGGACAGATCGTGGCTCTCGACGGCGACCGCTTCTTGCGGGCATTCAGGCGGTACCAGACTGGCCGGAAGGAGATCGACGCGGACGTGTTGGACTTCCCTCCCGCAGCCGCCACGCAGTTGACCGTCTCCTTCGATGCCCGCGTTTCCACAGCCGACTCGCGCACACTCACCCTCTACCTCCTGCGGCCCGGCGAGACTGAGGCCGTGCATCAGGCATCAGTCCTTATCTGGGGGCATCTTCCGGGGAAGCTCACTTGGTTCCGCGGCGCGCACCGCGAGATTACCGAGATCGACACGGGCTGGCACCACTACGAGCTGGTCCAGAATCTAGCAGCGAGCGTCTTCGACCTGAAGATCGACGGGGAGCTGGTGGGGAGACGTTTGGGCTGGCGGAACCGTTTTGCTCCGCAGACGGCTTTTGGCCGACTGCGATTCGCAACCGTCCGTGGCCAGCGGGGCGAGTATGTCGACTTCGCCAACCTGCGCCTCACCGCCTCCCTGGGCCCACCGGTCGTCACCATCACCACACCTCACGACGGGGGCCTGGTCGATCCGGAAGGCGACTTCCGTTTCCACGTCACCACCTACCGGCCTGTCGCGGCGCCGGCGGTATCCGTTTCCCTGAACGGGGAGGACGTCTCTGGGGGACTCACGCGCGAGGGAGCTCCGCAGCACTGTGAGGTGCGTCTCGGTGGTCTCGAGCCGCACGCCTCCTACCGCGCGGTCATCACGGCCGAAAACACCCATGGGAAGACCAAACGCGTCACCCATTTCTACACATTCCGCGACGAGATCGACGGCTACCGTGGCATCTGGTACGCCCTGGGCGAACTGAGAGGCAAGTATGGCGACAAGAACTCCGGCGGCCTGGCCTTCTGCTGCAGCCACACGCTGGCCCCAATGGCCGTCTACGCGCCGGAGGTCGAGAAGACGTTCTTCGTCTATGGGGGAACCACCGGCCCAAAGGACCGCTACCTGTTGGCCATGGCTTCCTACTACGACCACCGGCGGCACCGTGTCCCGCGGCCAACGATCGTCCGCGATCAGCGTGGCGTTGACGACCCGCATGACAACCCCAGCCTGACCATCGACGAAGCGGGATACGTGTGGGTCTTCGTCGCCGGGCGCTCACGTCGCCGCCCAGGACAGATCTTCCGCAGCAGGGAACCCTACTCGGTCGAATCGTTCGACGAGATCATCTCTCGCGAGCAGACGTACTCGCAGATCTGGCACGTACCGGGGAAGGGGTTCTTTCATCTGCTGACCCTCTACACCCGCGGTCGTGAATTGTACTGGGAGACAAGTCCCGACGGACGAGACTGGGCCGAAGCGCCGGCGAAGACCCTGAAGAAATTGGCCGGCTTCGAGGGGCACTATGAGGTCAGCCGGCTCCACGGGAGCAAAGTCGGCACGGCCTTCAACTACCATCCCGGCGGCGCCCCCAACCGCCGGACGAACCTCTACTACGCCCAGACGACCGACTTCGGCGAGAGCTGGACGACTGTCGACGGCCGACGGCTGAGCACGCCCCTGGACGATCGCGACAATCCCGCTCTCGTCGTCGACCATGGGGCGCAGGGGCGGCTGTTCTACCCCAACACGCTGCTTTTCGACGAGGACAGTCGCCCGGTGATTCTCGGTGTCTCCAGCGGCGGCTACGCGCCGGGGCCGCAGAACGATCCGCGTGTGTGGGAAATCACGCGTTGGACCGGCCAGCGTTGGGTGACGAGTACCGTCACCCGGTCCGATCATAACTACGACATGGGCAGTCTGTACCTCAACGGCGACTCGTGGACGGTGATCGGTCCAACGCTGCCCGGCCCGCAGCCTTACCACACCGGCGGCGAAGTCGGCCTCTGGCTGTCAACGGACCGAGGTGCAAGCTGGAAGCTCGAGCGTCGCGTCACCCGCAACAGTCCGATGAATCACAGCTACGTGCGTCGGCCCCATAACCCGACCGATCCCTTCTGGGCCATGTGGGCCGACGGCGATTCCAGCCGGTTCTCTCCCTCGCGACTCTATTTCACCAACTCCACGGGAGACCGGGTCTACATGCTCCCCTACAAGATGGACGGCGATTTCGCCGAACCCGTCCTCGTCGACCCGCCTACCCCTCCACCTGCCAAGGAAGTGGACCGCTTCGCGCGTTGAGAACCAGGGCTATGCCATGCCAGGAGCAGACTCGTTGGCTAGGCATGGTTGCGCACTATCGCGACGTGACACTCCTCAGAGACGGGACCTCCGTGTTGCGCGAGACGCCCAGGCTTACACCACCAAGAATGCCCTCGAGAACACCATTCCAAGGCCTGAAAATGCCTAAGTGTGGGACATAGCTTGCTAAGAACCAGGCCCTTGCGCTGGTCCGACCCGGGGAGGGAGTTCTCACCCCGGCGCCTCCGACTACGCCGACCCAGAACACGTGCTCAGCGCCCGTCCCCGCGCGCGGCGGCCTGCCGATGGGCGCTCTCGATGAGTTCAAATGACTGGTTCCACTCACTGCGGAGGAATTGCTTGAATGTGTTTAGGCTGGAGTCAGGTACGAGCAAGCGGTCTGTCACCCGGATGATGCCGACGGCATTCTGGTAGTCCCACAGACAATCCAGGTACGCGGCCCGGTGTTCTGCGGAAATCACCAGAGGGGGTAGACCTCCTTTGAGCAGCGGCAGGTTGGCAATCAACCGAGCCACGCGGCCATTACCATCAAAGAACGGGTGAATCCGGACAAATGTCATATGTATCCAGGCGTAGACATTGAGCGCTCGGTTCCGTGTGGTCGCCGTGGAGAGCTTCCGATTGCACTCGCGCAGCCACCGGTTCATCAGTTTCGGTGTATCGTTTGGCGAGGCATACTCCATGTACAACGGTCGCCCCTTCTGCACACCGGTTGTACCGTTGTACTCTCGCTTCCAGTTGCCGACGGGCCGAAGACTGTCAATCGGGCTTTTCTGCATCACGCAGCGGTGCAGGTTGAATAGATCTTCCGCGTCCAATCGCAGTTTCTGCAGCAACCCCATAATCAGGTCAATGGCTCTGGCATGGCCGTATACTTCCTCATGGTCCTTCAACGGTTTGCCGTTGATCGTCAGCCCCAGTTCCAGCACCCGCGCCGTTTCCCCGAGAGTCAGTGTGTTGCCTTCAATGGCCGTTGAACCATGCGTCCACAGCACCGAGAACTGCTGCATCAGCGATGTGCAGATGTCCTCCGGGAGCCCTTCCCAGAAGAGGCTGGGACGGTCCCGGTTTTGGTCTCTGACCTTGAGAAACGAGTAAACGGCGTTGTGCGAAATCGTCACGCCATGCCTTTGCGCCAGGATGTCGGCAATCGCCCGGTAGCTCTGCCCTGATTGACGAAGAGCACGGAGTTCGTGCTCGTGCTCCGCAAGTTTTGAAGCTACTCTTTTCATGCCATCAAAGTAGATCTTGTAACAAGACAAGCAAGGTGGATGTGTACAAACCGATTGTTACACGCAGGGGCGATTGCCGTGGTTCCCGGCTGGCCGATCAGTCGTGGCCGCGGTCAGGGGAGGGCGCAGCGGGCACCTGGGGGGGGCAGGGCTTGCGACGTTCACTGAGCGCTCTGATCTTGCTGGCTGACAGAGCCTGACCGAGTACGAGTATCTCGTCTATGCAGCCCCGGAGTTGCTCATTCGCCGGACCGCCAATGTCCTCACCCACGCCCAGGTTCGATGCGAGCAGCACCGGCCCGGATGGGACTTCCCCTGTGGCGACTTCTTCACCATCCACATAGAGCCGCACAGCTCCATCAGCGTGGGTCACCGCGACGTGGTAGTAACGCCCCGTCTTGAGCTCGACCGGCCCCGAATGAACCTGGACGCTCTTCGCTGTGTAGACGAGCCCCGGGGCGGTTTTCCCACTCGGATCGAAGGACAAGGCGAGCTCGTCCAAAGCAGGTTTGCCACTGCCGCTGTAGTTGCTGAACAGACGCGTCCAACGGGCGTCGCGGAAGGTGATAAACGCTGCCAGGGTGAACGACGAGCCCAGATTCCGGGTCCGAGGCAGCTCAACGGTGGTGAGGCCGGAGCCGGCAGCTTCCAGAACCACGGCCCCCGACCCCACGGCAGACTGCCGCCCATCGACCACAAGTTTGGCGTTGCCACGATACGTGACGTCTTCGTTGCCGCCCGGCACAATTAGCGTTGTCTCTCGCAGGGGCGGACTGTCCGCGTCGAACGTATACAGTCCCTCACGGAGCTTTTCGGGGGGAGGCGCAGGGCCAAAACGAAGGGCGTAGAGATCCGCGTCCTTCAAGACGAAGCGCAACCGCACCGGCTTCCCCTCCAGGCCACTCACATCGCTGCCTGCCGTCCAGCTGACCGCCCGTTCGATTGTGTTGCCTACCTGTTCGACCGCCTCGTCCAGAGTGTACCCCGGGATCGGGATGCCCTGGGCGTCCTGGATCTCGACGCGCAAGCTGCCGGCCGCAGATGTGGCGAAGTTGACTGTCAAGCGTTCGCCCCCGAATGTCAGCGGTTTGGTGAGCATTTCGCCCCCGTCATACCCTGCACGCACTGAGGCGAACCCGTCAAGCCGTAGGGAGTATCGTCTCAGGCACACCGTGGGCTGCGCGTAGTTACACTCCAGGTACAGCGACATCTCGGTCTCGCTGGTCTGCACCACATTGAGGGCAGGCATATTGGTGCGCGATACCCAGTTCTCCGGGCCCATGTCCGGACGCACGAACGACTCAAGGAACGTGCGCTCAAAGACGTTGCCTCCGCGCGAGGTCATGAGCACCGCGTCGGAGCAATCGTTGGCGTAGCTCGGATGCAGGCCGATACGGCGCGCGTCGGCCGACGTCAGTGCGCGGCGCCCCGGCATGAAGCGGAATGGCAGGGCGATGTAAAGATGCGGGGCGCGGAAGTACGGGTGCGTGCCATTCGTGTAGATGTGCTCCTGCGGGGCGGGTTGGCCGCGGTGCGCAAACGTCATGGCGACTGGCTCGGCCCAATTGACGAAGTCATCGCTGGTGGTCCGAGACACCCAGCGTTTGCCGTTCTGGAACGTGCGGAAGTAGCACAGGTAGGCTTGTTCGTGTTCGGACCAGAATGCGACGTTGTGGGAGTCGAAGGCCCCGCGAGTGATGATCGGCCCGTTACCAAGCTTGTGCCAGTGCACGGCATCAGGTGACGTGAACGCCCAGAGCCCCTTGGACTTACCCACGCCAGCCACTGCCTTGAAGCGGGCCTCAGAGGCCACGCCCGGACGGTCGTCCAGAAATGGTGAGAAGTTGTGAGAGAAGGGCGGATCGTCGGCCAGGATCACGTTGTTCTTGCGCGTTCCCTTGATCTCGAACAGCCCCAGGTCCGGCTTCTGCCAGTGGTGGCCGTCAGCGGACTCCGCATAGCAGGTACACTCGACGTTCGTGCCGTCGCCTGTGGCGTGCATACCGCGGTAGATGAGCCGGTAGACATCATCATCCTTGATGATCGTCGGGCAACCGGCGAAGGGGTATTCCCACGGCTCATCAAAGCGGATCACGACGCCCTCGTTCCGGGGGCGATTGAGCTCGAGGCGTGCGTTGGTCAACGTATCAATGAGGTGATGATCAACAAACAGCTCACGCCTACTCCCAATATCTCTGGTCATCTCTTTGCCTCCCGCTGTCGCCGTCAGGCTGGTCAGAGCTGCCGTCAGAATGGTCCGGAACGGCGCGTTGATGCCTGTGATCATGGTCGGTCCTCCCGTGACTGCTTGGCTATTTCGAGAATTCCCCAATGAACACAGGCTCGTCGGAGCTGATGGTCAGGATGCCGTCGTCCCCGATTCTGCCTTCACGGATCGGGTTCAGATGCCAATCAAGCAGCTTGAACGTGCATCCCACCAGGCACGGGGCCTCGAGCGTTAGCCCAACCCGCGCCACCAGAACCGGTGCCGTCCCGAAGGTCTTCGCAATCCGGTTCGTGGGGACGTGGTTCACCAGCTTGCCGAATTGGTCCCCGTTCGGGAATGCTTCCGTGTCCACGGTGAATCCGGTGTTGAACGACGTGCAAACCGCCGACAGCAAAGCCCGTTTACTGGTCTTCAGGGGCTGGCCGTCGGTGGCTACCAGGCCGACACACGCGTAGGTGTCTTCGTCGGCCTTGACGCAGGGCATGCCTTCCGGTATGCCGAGCGATACGTCGCGTATGCGGATGCCATCGCCGAGCTGGACCTCGTTCTGCAGGAACCCACAGGCCGCTTTGGCTGCGGGACTGTCGAGTGTGAGCACGCCGGTATGCCAGTCCAGCTGGATCTGTGGCGTTGGCTTGATCACTGGTGCGAGGTATTGACGCCCGTGCACAATCGGGCCGGCCACGCTCACGCCTCCGGGCGCGTCCGGCGCGAAGAGCAGCCGCAACCCGTACCTGTAGGTCGTCGGCGCCAGCATGGGATTCAGCCTTCCCCATTCGTGCATGTCGAGGTCGAAGAGACTGTCGCGGCCCAGAGTCATTACGGTGGGCTGAACGGGCGGCACATAGGCAAATTGCTTGAACATCTCACCGGCGACTTTCATGGCTGAGAGCTGCACTTCGTCATGTTTGAACTGCACGCCCTGCCACGAAAAACGGTTGTCCGGGCGCAGCATGCGGTCGAACGGGCGCTCGTCGGTGAGGATCTCCTTGGTCGGGTGTCCATAGTAGTGCCAGTCGATGACATCCCAGTCCTGAATTGCTGCCAGCATGGTCAGCAGATACGGGTACTCGGCCCGGTACTTTGCCGGTTTGAAGATTTGCGTCTCATAGACGAAAGTCGGCTTTCCCTGCACTCTGTTTTGTTCGAGCCATGGGTTGTCGTAAAACAGACGCGGCGGCTCTTCGAGATTTGAGCGGAACGGGAACCGCGGGTGTTGTCGGTCGAGGGTGATCTGCGACATGTAGCAGCCCACGGCGAGGGCGTCGCCCAGGCTGTTCGTGTAGATTGACTGCGGTGAGAAGCTGTACCCCGTGTCGAACAAAATCGGCACAACGGATATGCCGATATCCGGTTTTCCCACTGCCCGCATCGCGGCGTACACGCGCTGCTTGTGTGCGACCAGCAGCTCGACCAGGAATGCCATCACATCCGCACCCCGCTGCTGTGAAAAATCACGGGGGCCGTAGGTTGCGGCCTCGGGACGTCTGATGTTGACGCCCAACACCTCCGCCTGTTCGAGACCGACTGCGCGCAACAGCGGCAACAGCAACACCGATGATTCGGTCAGGGATTCGCCGTCCAGCACACTACCGAGCCAGGCGGAGCGCAGCCCCTCATCATTCCTGTACTTTGCCGCCAGCCACTCATTCCACTGCTGGGTCAGCTCGCGCTGAAAGAACGCGGGAAGCTTCAGATGCCAGGCATACTTGAGGAGGCGCTGCACCCACCATTGCTCGTTCGTGATCTCCCAGCAGAAGAAGACCGGGTCGTCGGCCCAGCGCAGTCCATTGTAGGGGTTGACATGCTCGAGAAAGGCACGGATTTGCTTGATGTAGGCCGCTTCGCCGCGTTTGTCCCAAACGGCCCAGATCGGTCGGCGCTGACGTTTGTCTCCGACGGCCTTGAGCCACGCCTCGCGCGTCGTCGGTTCCTGGACCAGATCCACGTCTCCAGACGTCACCGCCGCCCCATTCAGGATGTCACTCCAGACAAAGACGTCGTGCCGAGCCAGGGCTGCGAAGAGACAATCCATGCGATCGACTTTGGACAGATCCCCCTTGATGTACTCGAGTTCCTCGGTTCTCATGCCTGAGCCGTTTGGGGTGCGATGGCCGTTGAACCCAAGTGCTGCAAAGCGCACGACTTCAGCCTCGATATGGGCCGGATCAGCAGCCAGCAGATTGCCTTGCCCAGACCAGATGCGCAAACGTCTTCCACGGTAGTTCAGATGCCCATCCACGATCTTGGTGTAGGCGTCGGGAGACGGCGTCGACGCGGTCTCCTTCCGCGCCGTGGGGGGCGCCCTGAAAGCCAGGACCAAGTTGCTCAAACCGTAGGACGCGTAGTGGTAGCGGTTGCCGATTCGGAAACGGCAGACCAGAAGTGTCTGTCCCTTCTTCAGGGGAATATCGGTCAAGCCGGCCTTCGGCAACTCCACCACTCCCCGCGCCCTCACTTGCTTGAGATAGAGCTCTCTGAAGGTCGTTCCGTTCGTGTCCCATACACCCGCTTGGAGCGTCAGGGGGTTGGTCATCGCCGCTTTGGCCGGATACTCAGTGACCGTGATCGTGCCGGATAACGTGTACAGCCCATCGCGTGGTGCTTTGAAGAGCAGAGCCGGATCATGATGTCCGGCATCGATGTAGGAGCAGCTCATCACGGGGCGCTCGCCCTTGAGGGATGGGTGACCGTGCTTCGGGCTCGGTCCTATCCAGTGCTTCTGCTTTGTGTCCCACAGCATTGGCTCATAGCTTGAGAACGCCGCGGCGTCTTTGCCGGGCATGAGTTGGCACATGGCCCAACGCGCACCAGTACCATCCACCCAGGGATTTCCGTCATCCTCGGTCCACCACGGCACTCGCCAGGAGATGGTGTCCGGCAACCCGCCGGCGGGCTCGACACTGGTGTCGGTTCGCAAGCCCACTGCGACCGGGGTCGTGGTCAGGCCCTGCCCCAGTGTCGCATCGAAGAGCAAATCGGCCGTGCGTCGACTACCGGTCACGGATGTCGCCCGTAAGGTCAGCGTCTGCACGCTGTTCGGGGCAAGCTGGAACGGTGGCGGCAACTCGACCCGCCAGCCAGGGACGGGTGTGACGACTCTCAACTCGCCACGCACGGGCTCGGCACTTTCGTTGTGCACGTCCACTTGCACATCAATGGTGCTCCCGACGCCCAGGTACGTTTTCGGCTGGAGCCAGGTACTGAGTCGGTAGCGGTTCTCGACTGCCAGGACCATCTTGGCACGCTGCAGTGCGGCGGCGGCACCGGCGAGGCGGGCCCGCGCTTCCGGCAAATCGTGTGCTGTCGACGCGCGCCGGGCCTGAAACAGCCGCCGCTCGGCGAGTCGCAGGATTGCCGCCGTCTTGGGGGCATAGCTGTCCACTTCCCGGGCTGTTCGCATGGACGTGACCTGGGCTTCCGCCGTCGATGCCGCCGAGGAAACGTCCAGATCTTTCCTGGTGTTCAGGTTGTGGTATGCTTCGACCTCACTCAGGATATCGGCAGCGCGCCAGAGATTCAGACAGACGAACTCCTCTTGTCGACCAGCCTGACCGGACACTGTCCGCCTGAGCAGATCCCGGACAAGCGTGTCGATCCCCTGTCGGGCGGTCGACAGTCGGGCCCCGGATGTCTGTTCATCGTTGCCCAGGGCCAGCAGGGCCTGCTTGCGACACTCGGTCAGGCGTGGCAGCAAGTCCTCTACACTGGCCTGCGTGAACGCTTTGGCCGCATCATCACAGGCTATTTCAATTCCCTGACGTCCGGCAGCGTGCAAGAGGGAGGGGGCCAGCCCGTAGACCAACACGGGGTATTGGTCAGCCTCGATAGTCAACCCGTTCTGAGTGCCTGGTACCAGTTGCTCGTTTCCCATCAGATCTGTGATACGCACATCCCCCGTGGTCGGCAGGCTGAGCGTGACGCCGGATCCTGCATCCACGCCGACAATGCCAATCCCGCCCAGCAACTGCCGTGACGTTGTGCGATAGGTCTTCGTGCTCGCCCACACGGCAACCACGAACTGTCGCCCTCTGCGGAAAACCATGGCTTGGTCCCGGCCGGTTGTCGATATCACCCCAATACACGTCGTGTCACGCAGGTGTTCGGCAACCGTACGCACGGCGAGTGCCGATGCTTTGGCACAGCGTCCGGTGTCGAAGAAGCCGGACGCCCACCAGCCGCCGATGGGACGCCCCCAGCCGTCCGTCGGCAGGTACCAGAGCGCTTTGTGGTCGATGTCAGGACCGCCTGCTGCCTTGGTGATCAGATACTGATGTGCAGCCGCAGCCGCCTGGTCCTGCGGCGTCAATCCCGGGGGAAACGTGACGCCGTGAGGGCGACTGACCCCGGCATCGGATCCGCATTCGGTTTGCCAGATGCTCTCCGCATAGGTCCCTGTGGCGTGCCGGTCACATACGCCTTGGTAGCGGCGCAGGAACTTCGGCAGATAGGCCTGCGGCAGGCCGTATTCGTGGATGTTGAGACCCTCGCTGTAAGGCCAGCCAAAGGCCAGCAAATGTGGCCAGAAAGAGCCGCCGTAGAGATAGGTCTCGGGCGACTCAGGTCTTTGCCAGTGGTACCAGTAGGCCGCCGCGTGAAGGACCCGAATCTTGGGGTCCAGGCGTTTGACTGCCAGGTACGCTGCACGCAATGCATCCACATATTGCGGGAACGACTTTACCTCGTTCGCAATTTCGACTGTACGCACCCACTGGCCATAGCGCTTGACCGTCCACTCCACCCAGGCTACGTACTTGGCCAGGTCCTGGCGATTGAAGTTCGCCCCGCAGATGCCGCCTGCAGTGGCATCCGCACCGAGGACCATGGTCATCTGCATGCCGTGTGCCGCGGCAATCGGGCAAACCAGATCCAGATCGAGACGCGGTACGAATGCACCCTCGTCGTTACGCTTTGGGCGATTCCACAGCCGCAGAGCATTCACTCCGAGAGATTTCAGGCGCCCAATTTCCTGCTCCACATGCGCTACGTGTTCAGGATTTCCGGGATCCTGGTACTTGGTGCGGAATGAGTTATGTGGCATAAGGTTGGCGCCGATGGAGCTGACCGGATCGTGTTCCCGGTCGGCCTCTGCGCCTGGGGTGGACACGGTGAAATCCTGCCACACGCTGTGCAGTTCCTCCCCGGCCTCAGTGAAGCGCAGGCGCAGAGCGTACCAGCCGTGGTGCCCGCTTAGCTCGGGGAACGTGAAGGAATGTGTCCCCTTGGCCTTTGCCGCCAGGGGGATGTCAAGCCCGTGTTGTGCCACAGCGTCACCCCGGAAGTTGGTGACCTCGGCACTGACAGCAATCAGCCGCTCATGGTTTGTCGGGTTTTCCATCGTCAGCGGCAACTGTGGGGCTGCGTTCGGTGCGAAATTGCGCAACGTCGGCCAGTCGAGCTGATGCCACACTCCGGGTGTGGACAGCCGTTCCACGCACACGTCGTCGAGCCAGGCAGCCGAGCCGTTCCCGTGGATATTGAAGGTGAGTTTGAGCGAATCACGCTCTCGCGGCACTGTGTAGACCCACTCGTTCAGCTGCCAGTCGGGATCGGTGTTTGGCGGGCCGTGCGTGCTGTTTACTTGCATCACATGGTAGCGAATCCCGGCATAGCCCGGCTTGCTCTTGATCCAGCAGGCTATGCGGTAGCGCTGGCCTGGTGAGACCGGAATGCCCTTCCCATAGGTCCAGCAGGCCCAGTGTTGCGTTGGGTTATGTCCGTAGAGGCTGCCGGGAGTGCCGTGCCCGGCGTCCTTCACCCACTGCCCCTTTGCCTTGATCCCTTTGGCGCAGGCAAACCGCCAGCCCTGTCCCGGCGCCTCATCAAATGCGTCGGCCAGGCTAACATCAGCTGCTGCGAGGCGGGACATGACAATGCACGCACACACCACGCCCAGACGCAACGCCACGAAGGTCTTTTGGTCAGCCATAGAAGCTCCCTTATCTTGAGATGGAAAGTACAATATGTACCAGGGGCAGGGAAACAAGGATTTGGCTGAGCTGGTAAGGCCTCAGTTACGTGGGGGGGAGAGCATCAGACGGCTCGACGGAGTCTCGCCCTCCATCGGGCATGGATGGCTCAGAGAAGCCCTGGAGGGT
>Ga0209045_1000508_pt1 | contig 45530 bp, 28 predicted proteins | sample SaaInlLV_10m_DNA_4_FD_184664 | JGI IMG/M metagenome (GOLD analysis project Ga0209045, IMG submission 184664) | Marine microbial communities from expanding oxygen minimum zones in the Saanich Inlet - Saanich Inlet SI072_LV_200m_DNA (SPAdes) (version 2) | ecosystem: Environmental > Aquatic >...
GGGGGGGGGGGGCGAAGACACCGTCGAGCCGCCCATCGGCTGCAGCGTGGATGGACGATCAGAAGGGCTCGGCCGCACCCACCGCGAGCGAGCGGTAACGCCGACCGATCTCACGCATGCGGTTCGAGCGGTCTGTGAGGCCTTGGACGGGAACCTGGGCTCGGTAGTCAGCAAGCAGAACGTCGAGGCTATCCAGCTCGGCGGCGCTCAGCTTTGCCGAGATGTGGACGTTGGGAACAAGCGGAATCACATTGAAGAGCCGCACGCGCCACATGATCCTTCGGTAGGTGGCGCGAATTCCACCTGTCAATGGATCGAGAGCGTCGAACTTGGAGTCGTCACCCCGAGCCATGAACCAGTACCAGCGGTCGAGCTGTGGCACGGCGTTCCCCAGGAGCGCGGACACCATGGGCGTCATGACCTCATCCGCCGTGCGTTGATCGTCGTACGGATTGATGTTCCCCGTCTCTGTCATCCACACGCGTCCCGTTGAGCTCCGCTCAGCGACATAGGCCGCCAGCGCCGCCAACGCCGCCAAGTGCCGGTCAAGATCGCCTTCGCCGAAAGACGCATAGCGGTGGACATAGGGATAGAAATGCAGGTTGCCGATGTCGATATACGCGGCAGGATCACCACCGAGGGCCTCGACAAACTCCTGGTAATAGCGCCTCGTATCGGTGATGATGCCCGGCCAAACCACGACTGACCCGACGGCAACTCGAGTCCGCAACACCTTCAGAATGACGGGAGGAAGCCCCTCGAAAATCCACAGTCCGGCCGGCATGAAATGGGGGCGTATGGCTTCATTCGGCGGGCGCTCCCGGTTCACCACCGTCAGAGCTTCAAGAATCACGTTCCGCCAGCGCAGGTAGTACTCAGCGTACAGGTCCGGCGGCATGTAGAGGTAGATGTTCGGTTCATTGCCGATCTCGAAAGCCACCGGCTCGTCAATGAAACGGCCGGCGGTGTCCGTTCGGTTGGCCTTCACAAACTCGCGGATCAGGTGTGGCAGACGACCGCTTTCCGCGCTGATCTGGCCTTCAAGCACGTCCGTTGCGTACAGACTGCCCTTCTCTGCCCCGGCGCGGCGAACGAATGCCCGGTAGACGCGATCCCCAAGACACCGCGGCCAGTGGATGGGATTCCACCAAACTCGGTCCGGACGACGACGGCGCAGAACCATCCAACGCTTCAGGATCTCCTCGTCTTCCAGCCTCTTGTAGGGCCCCACCTGACCGGCATCGAGTTCGCCCACCTTGATGTAGTCATCTCTGCATCGATGGGCTCCATTCCGGCACGGCACTGAATGAGCTCGCCGGAACGGCAACGTGGTGCCGTCAAGCGTCGCCCTGCCATAAGTCCGCATCCTCGGATCCGACTTCACGGTCTCCGCGGAAACGCGAGCACCCCACAACAGCAGGCCAACCGCCAGCAGCGACACCGCAGTAGATGTCCGGGCTCCGGCGGCCCCGGGCGGAACAGAGCGGAGGGGCCCCGCCTCCACGGACCGTTTTCGGGTCGACATCACTTCTCCACCGGCACGACAATGCCGCGCATGATCACATTTTGGCACAGCGCGAAGATGATGAACGTGGGGACTGCGGCAATCAGCAGGGAGGCGTAGACCACGCCTTCGCCGCTGCGCTGCTGGAGCTGATAGAGCCAGGGCATCAGTGTCCACATGCTCTCATCCTGACAGATCAACAGCGCCATCATGAAGTTCGCGTAGGCCATGGTGAAGGCGTTCAGGGCGATCACGGCGAGGATCGGTTTGCTGAGGCTCATGGTGATCTGCCAGAAAATCCGGAACTCACCGGCCCCGTCGATGGAGGCGCTCTCGTAGAGTTCCTGCGGCAGGCTGTCGAAGAACCCCTTGAGCAGGAAAATCGAGTAGCCGTTAGCCAGACCGGGAAGGATCAGGGCCCAGAACGAGTTGAGCAAGCGGAGTTCGCGCAGCATCAGAAAGGCGGGGATCTGCGTGACCATGGGTGGAAATGCCATGGTGAGCATGAGGAAGAGCAGGACCTTGTACTGCGACGGGGGCTTATAGCGGCTCAGTGCATAGGCAGCCAGGGGATTCACGATCAGCGCTGCGAGGACCGCAAGGGTGCAGTAGATCACCGTGTTCACAATGCCACGACCGTGCAGGATGACGTAGTCGACGACCGTGATGAAGTTGCGGGTGGTAAACTCGCGTTTGAGTTGACTGGTGCGCTTGAGGAAGTGACGATAGTGCAGTTGCTGTTGGGGGGGCAGGATGGCAAGCCAGTCGCTGTAGGCTGTCCCCAAGGTGGCGTTGAGCCTGGCCAGATCGCCGTACGTCTGGGCCAGGTGGTCGCGGTACAGAAAATCGACGCTGTCAATCCGGATGTGCTCGATCGGGACGCGATGCATGTCCCCGGTGCCCGGATCGCGCCACCCCTCCACAAAGGCGGCCCAGTCGGATCCCGCAAGGCCGTCGGTCGGGCACTCCTCGATGAGCCGCACATCGTCGAACGAGACGTACGTGGTGCCGTAGTTCTTGTTCAGGCTGGGGATCGTGCCGTACTTCGTTTGCAGGAAACGCCGGTATGCCGGCGCGGCCGCTGCATCGGCCCGAACCCAGAACAGATTCACGATTGTGCGGACGAACGCCTCCCAGTCCTCCCGCTCGGTGTCCGTGCGACCGGCGCCGGTCGGGTATCGGCGGTCAAGATGCACCTCGTCCCAGGATGTGTAGGCGGTCCCGTGTGTTTCGTTGAATCCGTCGATCTCCTTGCCGTACTTCATCTTGAGAAACATGGCCTTGTAGAAGCCCTCGGGGCTGAAGTAGTACCGCAATGCAAGAGGCTGTCCAGCTTTGAACGTTCTGAATGCGTCGTCCAGCGGACGCATGGTCGGCTTGTTTCGCCGCAACAGGTACTCCTCCGGCAGGTAATAGAAGGCGTTCCAGCTCACGAAATCTGCGCCCATCTCATCGTTGCATCGGCTGATGTCACCATTGAACTGCTTCACCAGTTGGCGTTTGAAGAGACGCAGGCGATGGGGCAGCACACCGCGCGACCGCGGGGCCTGGATCTCGCCGATCATGTAGGCGTAGAAGGGCAGATCCGCCTGCTTGCAGAACGCGGCCCATGCATCAGCCAGTTTCGCGTTCGTGCCCTCGGGCTCAGACAACGACTGGAATGACGGGGCATCCGTACGGTAGGCGACCTTCATCATGTCGTAGTTCTCGTTGAACAGCGCTTCGACGTACTTCTGGTACAGGGCCTCCCGGTTGTTGAGATAGGGGGGGATGACGTGCGCATCCGGGGTGTCTACGGCGCTCTTGGTGCTCCCCGCGATCATCAACGTGAACGGGTATAGCATGGTCAGAGCCCCGAGGAGCAACCCCGCATAAATCGTGAAGAGAAGTACTTTGACCTTGAAAGACTTGCGTCCGATTGTTGATATGATAGCCATGCTACTTCTCCTGCCCCGCGGTTCGGAACTCGACGCGGGAGAGGATGCGCAGCTGATGCACTGTGAAGCCGATCAGCATGAAGCCCAGCATCCACGCCATAGCCGTTGCCGACCCGAATTTGAGGAACGTGAACGCCTTGTACCAGATGTGCAGGCCCACCGTCTCCGTGTTGGCGCCGCCCCCCGTCATAACCAGGATGCTCCCGGTTGCCCCGTACCATGACCGGATGAAGACACCGACAAAGTTGATGATGATCAACGCCTTCAGCGTCGGGAACACGACAAACAGGATCTTGTCGATGAAGTTCGCGCCGTCGATGTCAGCGGCTTCGTAGTAGTCGTCAGGGATGCCTTTCAGGGCAGCCAGATAGATCAGACAGCCGGGACCCATACCGGCCCACACCATGGGGATCACGCAGGACAGCATGGCTGTCTTAGGGTTACTGAGCCAGCGGTATGGCTCGGGCACGGTGCTGAAGAGGCGTGATGGGATGAGGGAAAAACTCTCGACCAGAGTCTCACCGGCGCGGAAGAGGATCGGGGTTGCCAGGCCGGATGACGTCAGCAGGAGCATGACCCCCGCAACAGCAAAAGCCCAGGCGGCCAGGTACATCTCATGCAACCACAGGCGCCGCGTGAACGCGAGACATACAGCAAGAAAAAGCAGGCCGATAGCGATGTACCCCGCGGCCGGAATTCTGAGCAGAATGGCGTTCAGGGCGCCCCGTTCGCTGGGCTGGTAGAACTGCTTCCACAGAACCACCGTGACCAAGCCGGTGATGACGGCTGGAAGGTAGTAGATCAGGCGGAAAAGCAGTTTTCCCCTCGGCACTTCCTGTAGGGCAATGGCCAGAATGATGGGAGGCAGAAAGGTGAGACCCAGCACGAAAAAGCTGTACCGGAGCGCATTCCAGACGGACATCCACCAATAGTTATCGAAGAGCAAATCGCCAAAGTTGTCGACCCCGACGAACGCAGACTTGCCGAGAAGACGGTAATCAAAGAAGGCCATGACGGAGCCGCGCATAAGTGGGATGTAGCGCCAGATCAGGATCGTCGTCACGGCCGGAACAAGCAAGGCATACGCCCACGCGTAACGCTTGAAGTCCCATGACTTCTTCTGTTGGCCTTGGACCAGCTCTTCGGGGGGTGGCGAGAAGACCTTGAAGATCTTCCGGAACACGAGCGTAAAGGTGATGGCAATGGCAACCAAAGCGATGACGGCGGAAAGACGACGCCAGAAGCGTTCCCTCGGGGAGATGATGCCGATCATTTCTTCATTAGCCCGGGCGCATGCATCCTCGAGCAGCCCGTGCAACACGTCCAGTCGCTTCTCCGGATCCTCCGGGAGTTGGTCGTTGACGGCGAGGTGTTCGGCGTCCTGAATCGGGAAGGTCATCAGGTTGTAGGCCAGGTTGCTGTTACGGCCATAGGGCTCGGGACGGCCTGTCTCGATCGCGATCTCGAAGGTCTCGGCCCATCCCTTTGGGGCCAGTCGCTCGATCTCCGGGTAGCCGAATCTGCGCAGGTATTTTGGGTTCACGAAACGCCCTAATCCCCCCTCAACCATGATGCGCGTCTTGATCTCAGCCGCTTCCTCACAGTCGTAGAACCGCATGTACTCCCAGGCGGCGTCACGGACGGCGGGATCCTTGATCTCGGCGAACAGCCCCATCATGCGGCTGTTCAGCTCTCCGCCACGTTTGCCTGTCGGCCCCAGAGGGACGGGCACCATGCCGGTGAGCTCCGGGTTGATCGTGGAGAAGACCTTCTCGTCGATATAGGAGAGCAGCATCCCGATCTCGCCGCGTTCCCACTTGGCGTACCCACTCTCGCCCGCGTCCTTGCTGGAGAAACCCCGCCGAAGCTTGCCGGTCTCATCGACCCACTTCTCTGCGCTGAGACGCGTGTAGAAATCCAGTGCCATCGCTGCCTCACGACTGCCGAACGTACAACTCCACTGATCCGTTTCCTCCTCATAGGTCATGACATCGCCACCGGCGGACCACAGGAACGTGCACCAGTACCACGACTCGTGTTTGCCGCGGGCCAGCACAATGCCGAACACCCCTGTCTCCGGATCCGTGATCCGACGGGCCGCATCGATCATGTTGTCCCATGTCCACTGGGCTGTGGGATAGGAAACGCCGTTCGAGTCAAACAGGTCTTTGCGGAAGAGCAGGACCTTGCCCAGCGCGCCGCCGTAGGGGAAGGCCCACACGCGCTTCGTGCCGTCGGGGCCCTTGCGCTTGATGACCGGCCAGATCTTGCGGTTGACGCGGAAGTCGAGCTCATCCTGCGTCATTTTGTCGATGTACTCATCGAGGGGATAAAGGAAGCTGTTCTGGATGTAGTTGTCGGACTTGCGGAAGTTGATGTACAGCACGTCGGGAGCCAGGCCACCCGCGATCGCCAACAGGTCGCTCTCCACGCCTTCGACTCGGATCCCTGATGCCTTGTGAAGCTCGACCTCGACGTTGTCCCAATCGTGGTTCCCGTATTTCTCCGGGTTTGCCCTGTAGGTTTCACGGTAGCGTTCGGCAAAGATCTGCGGAAAACGCGCGCGAAACGCGCGGACCCCTGCCACCTCAGCCCGGTTGTGTGTCGCCGGATTGCTCGGGTCCGGAAGACCGAAGACCTTGACGTGAATGATCGTCTTGCCGTCTCTGTTCTCGATATAACCGGCCCAGGGCCTCTGGGCTGAGCCAAGCAGAGCGAGAATGCCGGTCACGGCCAGCAATCGTGTCAAGCGAGGGTTCATCAGCGGGTCCTTCGTCTGTGCGAACGCGGTGTATCACAGCTGGAAGTGTACCACGATCTGTGTGTTTCGTCGCGCGGCGGCGCGCGGACGAGCAATCGCAACCGGACGGCCAGGCTGTAATTTAGTGCTTGCACGGGAAGTCGGCGGTCGAGGGCGACACGCCCTCCAAAGGGGTACCGTGCACGATGTTCTCAGCCCGGAGGGCGGTCGCCCTCGACCGCTGAAATCCACCAAGACAGGCGTTCCCGTGCAGGCACTAACTTAGAAAGCGCTCGGAGGAAGCCCCGGACACAATAGTCCGTTCCTCGCTGCCCGGAAGCCGACACTCAAGCAGGAAAAGTAGAATGCCGAACCGCCCGAACATCCTCCTCATTCTCAACGACGACATGGGCTACTCAGACCTCGGATGCTACGGCGGTGAGGTCCTGACGCCGAATCTGGACACGTTGGCCGCAAACGGGCTGCGGTACACACAGTTCTACAACACGGCCCGCTGCTGCCCATCCCGCGTTTCGCTCCTGACCGGGCTGCATCCGCACCAGGCAGACGTCGGACACATGATGGACGATGACGACATCGAAGGCTACCTCGGCGACCTGAATGCTGACACGGTGACCATCGCGGAAGCCCTCGGCGCAGGCGGATACCGCACCTACATGTCCGGCAAGTGGCATGTGACGCGGCACGTCGAGGCGAACGGTCCCAAACATAACTGGCCATGCAACCGGGGATTTGACGACTTCTACGGCATCATCACCGGAGCCGCCAACTACTGGAACCCAAAGACGCTGACGCGGAACGATGAGCGCATCGAGCCCGAGCCCGGGCACTTCATCACGGATCGAATTTCCGAGGAAGCAGTTCGCCAGATCACGGAGCACTGCGCGACACACACGGGAGAGCCCTTCTTCCAGTACGTCGCCTACACCGCCCCTCACTGGCCACTGCACGCCCATCCCGAAGACATAGACAAATACTCGGGCCGGTTCGACGCCGGATGGGACACCCTCCGAAAGGAACGCCTGGAGCGGATGGTGGCCATGGGAATCATCGACAGACAGTGGTTGCTTACCGACCGCGACCCGAATGTCCCGGCGTGGGAAGACGTCAAGCACAAGGCCTGGGAAACACGACGCATGGAGGTGTACGCAGCCCAGATCGACCGCATGGATCAAGGCATTGGACGCATCACTCAGACGTTGAGAGATAACGGACAGTGGGAAAACACCCTGATCGTCTTCCTGGCCGACAATGGCGCTTGCGCCGAAAGGATCGGGCCGAAGCTGGGCGAAGGCGCCCGACGTGGGACCATCCCCTACGCGACCGGCAGCACCAGCGATGGCCGCGATGTGTGCTTCGGCAACAATCCGGAGGTGATGCCCGGGACGGAGGACACGTACCAGAGTTGTGGCGTCCCATGGGCCAACGTGAGCAACACCCCGTTCCGGCTCTACAAACACTGGGTCCACGAAGGCGGCATCTCAACCCCGTTCATCGTCCACTGGCCGGCGGGCATCGAGGCCAGAAACGAATTCCGTGATCAACCCGCACAGCTCCCGGATGTGATGGCGACCTTCCTCGATGTGGCGGACACGCCCTATCCGTCATCCCACCACGGTCACGCGATCAAGCCGCTGGAGGGCTTCAGTATGGCTCCAACCTTCGCGGATGCTCCACCAACACGCGACGGGCTCTACTGGGAACACGAGGGGAACAAGGCTGTCCGGCGCGGACAATGGAAACTCGTCTGTCGACATCCGGGCGATTGGGAGCTTTACGATATGCTCGCCGACCGCAGCGAAATGCAGGATTTGGCCGCCTCAAAGCCTGAGCTTGTGGCTGAGCTGGGTGCCCTCCACGATGCCTGGGCCGCGCGCTGCGGAGTCGTGCCCTGGCAAGAACTCCAGCAACACCGCAAGAGCAGAAGGTGAGGCGCAATGTGGGAGGAGCCGTTGTGCTCCGACGGCCTTCAATGTGGGAGGAGCCGCTGTGCTCCGACAGCCCGGAAGATCGGCGGATGGCACCGCCTCCCACGTTGACTGCTTCCCGTGCCCCAATGTGGGAGGAGCCGTTGTGCTCCGACGGCCTTCAATGTGGGAGGAGCCGCTGTGCTCCGACAGCCCGGAAGATCGGCGGATGGCACCGCCTCCCACGTTGACTGCTTCCCGTGCCCCAATATGGGAGGAGCCGTTGTGCTCCGACTGAGCGGAAGATCAACGGATGGCACCGACTCCCGGCACGTTGGCCCGGCTATCTTTATTTCCGACTGCCCGGCCAGAGCCTGCCCTTCCACTTCTTCTGGAGAGGCTTCAGGTTGGGTCTGTCGGCGCCGGTGATGCTCCAGCGTTCGAGCTGCTTCACATCGAGCATGGGGGCTTCTTCGCCCTTGGCTGGGTCCGGCAGGAAGGCGGCGAGCTTCTGTTTGGCCGCTGCCCACTTCTCGTTGCCTGCCAGGTTCGTCCACTCGTTCGGGTCGTCGATATGGGAGTACAACTCCTCGGTGCCGTCGAAGTAGCGCGTGAAACGCCACTGTTCGGTTCGGGCGGTGTAGTTGCCTCGGCCCCAGGTTGTGAGTGCCGGAGCGACGACCGGCGTGGAGGGATCCCTCAATTGCGGGACGAGGCTGGTCCCCTGCACGTCTGCCGGCGGAGTCAGACCGGCCAGGTCGGCGAGCGTCCGGTATACATGGATCAGGGAAACCGCTTCACTGCACACGCGGCCCCGCGTTGCGCCCTTTTCGCGTGTATCCCAGATGATGAATGGGACGCGGGTGGCTTCCTCCCAGAGCGAGAACTTCCGGAAACTGCGCTTCTCGCCCTGGTGATAGCCATGGTCGGACCACAAAATGACAATCGTGTTCTCAGCGTAGGGGCTCGCAGTCAGGGCATCGAGGACACGCCCTACGTTGTAGTCTGCCCACGAGATGCAGGCCAGATACGAACGACGCACGCGCTCCCAGGCCTCGTCGCTACGGAAGCGAAAGTCGTCGTTGATCTTGGCCAAGGCACGGCCTGCCCAGGGGATGTCGTCGTGATCGTTCATCTGGATTGCGGGTGGCTGAACCGGATCCGGATACAGTTCAAAGAAGCGTTTGGGGCAGACAAAGGGGAGGTGGGGCTTCACAATCCCGACGGCGAGGAAGAACGGTTGCTCATGTGTCTTCCCGAGCACATCGATGCCGTAGGATGCGACCTTGTAGTCGGGATGCTCCGGGAGCGGGTTGCGCGTGGGGCAGAAGGCCATCTTCCTGGACGTGCCGATCTGGTAGCCGGCTTCAGGATCGTACTCCAACTTGTGCCATTCGGGCTTGTGGTAGTCGGTCCACTCCTCAGGCCACCCTTTCGCCCCGTGATGTATCTTCCCGGCGCCGAAGGTCAGGTACCCGGACTCCTTGAGGAACTGCGGCAAGCTCCTGTGCTTTGCGCGAATGCTGTCCGGGACAGGTTTGTAGAAGGGATAGAGTCCCGTACTGGACGGTTCGAGCCCGAAAAGCAGTGCATTCCGACTCGGGGAACACCCGGGCGCAACGCAGTGGGCATTGGTGAAGTTCACACCGCGATCAGCCAAGGCATCCATCCGAGGTGTCACAGCCTGCGGATGGCCGCCGAGAAATCCGGTCCAGTCATTCATATCATCGATGGCGATGAACAGAATATTGGGACGATCGACCCGGGGAGCGGTCGTCTGAGCGGAGGCCATCACCGGATAGAAGATCATGACTATCGCAGAAACCAGGAGTTGTCTCATTGCTGTCCTTTCGTGTGGAGAGAGGATCACCGCAAACCGAGCCCGAGGGTATTCCTGCAGTAGCTGAGGCTCTGCTCCAGATCCCATTTCTGCTGCCGTTGCTGCATTTCTTTGGACTTGGGGCCGACCGGTCGTCCGTTGGGCAGAGCGAACTTGCGCCCTCTCTTTGCCAGGGCCACGAAGCGGGCGAACTCATTGGCCCGTACACGTGGGTACGGTGTCCACCAGTCGTCCTTCAGGTACTCCGCTTCGTGCTGCCAGGCGTAGCCGCAGGTCTCCAGGACGAACGGGCAATCTGGGCAGAGAGCCTGGAACCGGTCGAGGTAGATATTCCAGTCCACGACGCCTTGTCCCATGTTCACCCACATGACTGCCGCCCCGTTGTCCGTTTCCCACACTGCGCTGTCCCGCATACCGGTGGCGAGTGCATGTGGGCCGAGGATGGCGAGATTGGTCAACGGGTCTTCGAGTGTCCACGTTGCGTTCCCGGCGTCTATCGTGGCCCCGAAGACGTCCTTGCCGGCGGTTTCTATCAGTTCAGCCAGTTCCCAGGCCTGCAGGTCGCCGGCATGGTTCTCAATGGCAATCCGGACCCCGGCGTCCTGCGCTTCGCTGTGCACCGCTCGGCAGACCTTGACCGTTTCCTCGATGTGTGGGTAGATGCCTCCCGGGCCTTGTCGATCACGGCGCGTCCCAAGATAGCAGCGGGCCACCGTTGCTCCGACGGCTCGAGCCGTACGAATGAGCAGACGAAGATGGTCGGCAGCCGGGCCCAGGCGCTCCTGCTTGTAGCTCTTGGAGGTCGAGCAAATACTCCCCGTGCCAATCTGCAGTTCGAGTCCTCGCATCCGAGCCGATTCGCCCACCGCTGCGAGGGCCCCGTGTTCCAGGCTCTCGAACACGCCCAGTTCGGAGAGAAGGAGTGTGTCGACCCTCAATGAGGCCGCATACTCGATCAGTTGGGGGGCCTTCCAGTCAAAGGCCCGGATCGAGAAGTTGTCGAATCCGAGTCGAACCCCTCGTTTCCTGGCGTTGCTCACTGTCGGCTCAGCGCCGCTCCCGGGCAACGCAGTGGCGGCTCCGGCCGCGGCCATGCCGAGCAGGAAGCGACGTCGATCCCAACCGAATCCCGTTCCATTCATAGACGTGTCCTCATGTGTAACTTCGCGCCATTTGAGCACCGGTCAGTCGCCGTCCGGAGGCCGCCTCCCACACTGAGTCGGGCGCCCCCAAAGTGGGAGGCGGCCCCCGGACGGCGACCGGTCTGGCCCCCCGACGGAAGTTACACTCTCCGATATGAGCGACAGAACAAGTGGCGAAAGCCAGGCTCGTGTATGACCACGCTGCCGCCGGGCAAAGGAGGGCCGTGATACTATACGTCCGGATCGACACAGGAAAGCACCACGCTTGCAGCCAAGCCGGCTCCCCGCTAACTTGAGATGCTCCGGAAGGAAGTCTGCAAATGTCTCGCACCGAAAGGCTACTCCCCATGCAATGGATTCGTTTCACCTGTTGTGCTCTGGCGGCCTGTGCGATCTTCCCGGTCACGTCGGAAGCCGCACCGTCGCTGCCTCGTCATATCAAGCTTCATTGCGCGTTCGAACAAGGTCTCCACTCGGGCGCAGGGGCAAGCAATCCCTTTTCCGCCTGCGGCTACGTCGATCTTCGGTCCGCTGAGCCGGAACGGGGTAAGGTTGCCCACTTCCGAGGCCACGACGGGTTCACGACCCACCTCCGGTCCGCCATGCTCTTCGATGGCGCCAACCTGCCGACCGAGCGCGGTACAGTGGGCTTGATGATGCGTTGCTCGGGCAAACGCACCTGGAAGGATGGTAAACGCACGTGGCTCATGGTCCTCGCTCCCCAGGTCGGCGAGTGCCTTCGCACGACCACAGACAACGGGACAGGACTGGCTCTCTATAAGGACACAGACGACGCGCTCGTTCTGGCCGCGTACCAGTTCTACGACAAGCGGCTCACGCCGTGCTTCTGCTCCAGGAAGAGCGGATTCGAGATTGCCGAACCGGACACGATCGTGGCCCGGATCCCGGCGGCCGACCTGCCCGCCGCCGGATGGGTCGCCATCCGTGTGTCATGGGATCGCACGGCAGGGAAGGCGTGGCTGGGAGTCGGAGACGTCTTGGAGAGTGCGACACTCGCGTACCGACCGGCGCCGTGGCTCTGCCTCCTGCTCGGTACGCCACCCTCCATCCGTTTCAATAAGGCCATCGGGTTCGACGGCGATATCGATGACCTGTGCGTGGACGCCCGGACGCCTGCGCAGGCCCCGCAAGCGGGCCTTGAGCCGCCCGCACCCGCACCGCCAATGGCCGAACCAAAGGGCGGTGATGTGGCAGCCACCTGTCTCAGAGACGACCCGGCGGGAGCAGTCTACGAGAAGATCGTCCGGGCACACCTGGACAACGTTGTCCGAACTCAGGAGGAGCACGGGGGCTGGACCTTCAGTGCAGCATGGCCCAGCGGCTTGTGGATCCTCTCCGGCGGGGTTGTCATTCCCTACACCCACACGTACTTCAACGGCGGCAAAGACGGCAATAGCGCGGCGTGTGCCATGCGCTTGTTGAACGGCTACTTCACTCTGGGCGAAACCCGGTATGTGGAAGCCGCCGAGAAAACAGCGGCCACACTAATCCGCCTGCAGGCCCCCGGAGGCTACTGGCCCTACGCGGCAACCTACGACCCGAAGACGCGCACATTCGACAAGCAGGCCCCGGATTCCGCGGGCCTTCAGGACCATGTTCAGGCGCACCCGACCCTGCTGCTCATGCTCCTCCACCGGATTACCGGTAAGACCGAGTACAAAATCGCCGCTGACAAGGGCCTGGCCTTCATGCTGCGAACGCAGAACCCAAGCGGATCGTGGTCTCACCATTGGGACGTGAAGGACAACATCGGCGAGGCAGCTCAGAGCAAGTACAAGAATGCGGGCGAACTCAATGATGATGCTACGCAGGATCACATGACCATGATGCTGGCCGCATACCGCATCACCGACGACACAAAGTACCTCGCAGCTTTCCTGCGCGCTGCCGATTGGATCAAGTCGGCCTTCATCGACAAGAAGGCCAAGGGCTGGGCTCAGCAGTACGATGAGAACAACAACCCCATCCCCGCTCGCCACTTCGAGCCGCCGGCCATCTCACTGTCCGAAGGCGCTCGAAGCATCCCGAGGATGCTGATGCTTGCCTACCGTGTCACCGGCGAGAAGGCCTACCTTGAACCGTGCTACAAGTGGCGCCAATGGATGCTGGATAACCGTGTCTTCACCAACGAGGAGAAGACAAAATGGGGCTGGCACACCTACTACGATCCCGAGACAGGCGAGGCCTACCGCATGGTCAAGAAGAAGCGCCTGCCCGAGGACCCGAAGAACGTGCGTGAGGGCGGAGTCACCAGCCTGCTGCGAGAGATCGCCGAGGCAGAGAAGCCCCCACCTGCCCCTCTCCCACCCAAGGAATATGCCCGGCGCCAGATCGCCGCAGCGGAGAAGGAGAAGGAGTACCTCAACGACCCCATCGCCAACCGCCTGCGCCTGTCCCCGTTGGCAGAGGCCTTCAACTGGGAAGCTGGCACGTGGCTCTTCAGCAAGGAGTCCCCAACCGGGCCGAAAATGTCGCCGTCGACTGGGCGGGCGGGGCTCGTGGCCTACTACGTCGCCCTTCGCCGCCAGCTTGCCGGCCAGATTCCATGGGATGCCCCTGTCTCGCAGATGAGCCGCGTCCAGTATGCAGGGTTCACCAGCCATCTCGTGCCGCCGCATGTGATGTCGAGACGCTTGACCGAGGAAGAGCTGACTCGGGCACGGGCCCACAACGCTAAGCCTGAGTGACGAAGGGTCACAGCCGAGACGTACCAACCATGACACAGTGCTATTTCACCGTCGAGGAACAGGCCGGGCACTGGTGGTTCATCACCCCGGAAGGCAAGCCGTTCTGGTCCATCGGCATGAACCACATCGACTCATCGACGCTGCGCTACCGGGAAAGTGGAGATATCTGGTGCACGACCTTCGGCAACAGTCATGAACGCTGGCTGAAAGAAGGCGTCTCTCCGGATCTGGAGGCGTGGGGATTCAACACGATCGGCTGGACCCAGGAAGTCGTCGTTCGACGCGACTGGAGAGAGCCCACCCACACCATGCATCGGCACAACCGGCACTGGACGTTCGAGGAATATCAGTGGGCGGACATGCCGTACTGCCACCTGCTTCCGTTCGCGGATATCCACCAGTGGGAAGTAGAGACGCGCTACCCCGATGTGTTCGGGCAGGAATTCGAAGACTGGTGTGACCACGTGGCTCGCGATCAGTGCGGGCGCATGGCCGAGGATCCGGAACTGATCGGCTACTTCTACACAGATTGCCCGAGTTGGGCACATGCCCCGACGTGGAATCCCAAAGGCCCCTGGTTCGATCCGGAATCCCTCAAGACCGAAGCTGGCAGAGCGGAGCTTGCGAGGACCGCAGCGCGTTACTACCAGATCACCCATGATGCCATTCGCCGTTACGACCCCAACCACCTGATCCTGGGCGATCGGTACGAAGGCCAGGCCCTTGTGCCGGATGACGTCCTCAAAGCCGCGGCTCCCTACGTGGATGTCATGAGTTTCCAGTATTTTGCGGATTCCGCAACGATCTGTCCCGACCTCGAACGCTGGCACCAGCTCACGGGCAGGCCTGTTCTCGTCGCCGACGCCGCCGCACCGGGCCGCAAGCCCGAGAACTACGAACCCATGATCCGAGGCTTGCGCGAACTCCCCTGTTGCATCGGCTGGCATGTGTGCGGCGCCTATCTGTGCAACCGCTGCCGCAACTACGGCTTCCGTGATGAGCGTAACGAACCCGTCGAACCGCTGGTGTCCATGGCGACCGCGGCCAACCGCCAAACGCTGGAATGGGTCGCTAGTGGCGTCGGGCGCGAATAGCGAGCCCACCCCCGGGCCAGTCTTCGATGAGGCTTCGTCCGGGACGGCAAAAGGCGATGCCGAGTATCGTCGTTGGCGAGCCGGGCGGAGAATCGCGAAGAATGGTCCGCCCGTAAGGGTTGCCAGGAAACAGAAAGGCCTCATTCGTCGAATGATGAACGCCGAGCCAAGAAACAGTGCCCGGCCTACGGCTCACCGATCCCTGGCGCGGGAGCATTCCGGCCGCCTCGGTACGTACGCCTGTACGCACCAAGGTGCCCGAAACACTTCCACATCCAGGCATCAGCAAGGGGTGGGCCCGCTATTCGCGCCCGCCGCCACCAGGAGGACTCTCATATGAAACGCCTGCTGACTGCTCTTCTCGCCTCGCTCACGACGACGGTCATCGCGGCACCCCCCGCAGCCAACGCCGTGCCCTCTCCCAAACCCAATTTCGTGGTGATCTTCATCGACGACATGGGCTACGGAGACATCGGGTCGTTTGGCTCGATGCTGAACCGAACCCCACAACTGGACCGAATGGCGACGGAGGGCATGCGGTTCACCAGTTTCTACGCCGCTCACGTGTGTTCGGTGTCCCGGGCACAGTTGCTGACCGGCTGCTACGGGGCTCGGATCTCCGTGCCGGGCGTCTACTTTCCCGGAGCCCCCAACGGTATGAATCCGGAAGAGGACACGATCGCTGAACGCCTCAAGCTACAGGACTACGCTACCATGTGCGTGGGCAAGTGGCACTTGGGGGACCAACCCGAGTTCCTGCCTACGAATCAGGGATTTGATCACTATTTCGGCATCCCGTACTCGAACGATATGCAGCTCAAATCGCTGGAGACTGGACAGCGAGTGGTACCATTGGTCCGAGACGGCAAAGCCGCCGAGCTGCTTACCGACGACGACCAGGAAAAGGTAACCGAGCGCTATACGGAGGAAGCCGTGACGTTCATCACGGAACACCGTGAGACGCCCTTCTTCCTCTACTTCGCTCACACCGCTGTGCATACCCCCATCAAACCGGGGGCAGCTTTCCAGGGGAAGTCGAAGAACGGACGGTATGGCGACTGGGTGGAGGAAGTGGACTGGAGTGTCGGTCGTGTGCTTGACACCTTGCGGGAGCTGAAGCTCGCTGAGAACACTCTGGTGCTCTTCACCAGCGACAACGGTCCCTGGCTGATCAAGGGCAGCGACGGGGGGACGGCTGGCCCCCTGCGTGGAGGGAAGGGCAGTACCTGGGAAGGCGGCATGCGGGTTCCGACAGTTGCCTGGTGGCCGGGCAAAGTCCCAGCAGGTAAGACGTGTGATACCGTGGCCGGCACCATTGACGTGCTCCCTACCTTGGTGAAACTGGCGGGAGGCACACTGGCAGAAGATCGGGTTATCGACGGCCGAGACATGTCCTCAATCCTGCTTGGGCAAGACAGCGCCGCCCCGCGTGAAGCGCACTACTACTTTTCCGGCTACGGGCTGCAAGCCGTGCGTCAGGGACCGTGGAAACTGGCCGTCACACCCCAGCGGGAGACCATGGGGAAAGGCATCGCGCCGGATGCCGCTGGTCGGGAGCCGCGTCTTTACAATCTGGATGCTGAGATCGGAGAACGTACGAACGTGGCCGCGGAACATCCTGACGTCGTGGCCCGCCTCCGGGAACTTACCGAGTCCGTGAAAGCGGAAATCGGGGTGAAAGGCGCCCCCGGCCGGCGTCCTGCCGGCAAGGTAGAGAACCCGGTGATCCTCTATCCCGCGGAGCCAAGGAAGCGACGCGCAAAGAAGCATGCCAAAGCCGTCAAGACCAAGTCCGTTGCCCTCAGTACGCTGAAGGCTGGCGACTCGCTCTCGCCGGAGCAGGCCCCGCAGGTGGTGAAAACGCCCTTCACCATCGCCTGCACGATCGAGCCGCAACCGGCCGACTGTGTCGTGGTGTCTCATGGCGGGTCGGCCGTGGGATATACGCTCTATCTCAAGGACAAGCGCGCCGTATTCGCTGTCCGCCATGGTCAGACCGTTACCCGGGTTACGTCAGATCCGCTGCCGAATGGGCCGTTGGTGCTGCAGGCGAAGTTGGCCGCCGATGGCGCGCTCAATCTGTCGGTCAACGGACAGGCAGCAAAGCCCGTTCGGAGCCCCGGACTGCTTCCCCGACAGCCTGCCGAGGATTTTGACCTCGGCTTTGACGCGAAGAACACAGTCGATGAGTACGACGGGGCCAAGCGCCCCGTGGGCGCGGTTGAGAAGCTCGTGATCTCCGCAAAGCCGTGACCGAACGTTCCTTTGGGCTTGGTTGGATTCCCGCAGCGGGCTGCACTACTTTGCGGATCGCTGTATCACGCGAATACGGAAGCATATCTCCATACTGGAAGGACAAGCCATGCAAGACGCAGACACCACAAGCGCTACGACACCATCCGACGCCCCGAATTCCTGTCTTGGCGGCGTTCAGATCGGGGTCATCACGTACAGCTATCGCTCGATGCCGTGTAACGCCGAGGCAATGCTCGAACACGTGACCGCGTGCAACATCAATTCCATCGAGCTGATGGGAAGCACGATCGAGCAGTTCGCCGGAGCCCCGGCCGCAGACGAGGCCGACGGCAAAGCGCTCCTGGATTGGCGGACCTCAGTATCGATGGATCGTTTCGAGGCCCTGCGGAAGCTGTTCAACGAGGCGGGGGTGACAATCCACATCGCCAAGTTTGGTGACATCGGGAATCCCGGAATGCCGGACGCGCAGATTGAGTACTACTTCCAGGCAGCCAGAACGCTGGGTGCGACAGGGATTACCCGCGAACTCTCGGAGGAGGCCGCCGAGCGCCTCGGCCCGCTTGCGGACAAGCACGAAATCATGATCGGCTTCCACAACCACACCCAAATCACGCCGACAACCTACGACGGCCCTATCCTCTCCCACGGGAAGTACCTGGGGATCAACCTGGACATAGGTCACTATGTTGCCGGCACAAACGAGTGCCCGATCCCGATCATCGAGAAGCACCGCGACCGGATCCTCAGCCTTCACCTGAAGGACCGGAAGATCAACAATGGGCCCAATATGCCTTTCGGGCAGGGCGATACGCCTGTCGCCTTGGCACTGCAGTATGTGAAGCGCACGGGCCTGCAAGTTCCCGCGGACATCGAGCTGGAGTACACCCTTCCGGACGACTCCGATGCGGTCAAAGAAGTGGCCAAATGCGTGAGCTTCTGTGAAGAAGCCCTGGCATAACGCCGGACTTGGCTGGCGGCTTTGAGGCAAGACACATGAGTAGAAGAAGCATGGTCCTACCGGCGGATTACGCGGACTGGCTCGCCGGCCTGAAGAAGCGGATTGCCGGTGCGCGCCAACGCGCGCTCCTGGCGGCCAACGAGGAGCAAATATGCCTCTATCACGACCTCGGTCGCGACATCCTCGAACGCCAGAATCGCGAGGGCTGGGGAGCCAAGGTCATTGACCGCCTATCGGCGGATCTGCGGGCCGCCTTTCCGGAGATGAAGGGATTCTCCTCCCGGAACCTCAAGTATATGAAGGCCTTCGCCCAGAAATGCCCTGACGGCCTAATTGGGCAGCAGTCTGCTGCCCAATTGCCGTGGTTCCACATCGTCACCCTCATCACCAAGCTCTCAGAGCCTGCCCTCCGCGAGTGGTATGCCCGCGAAGCACTGCACCACTCCTGGTCCCGTGACACCCTGAACATCCAGATCAGGAACGAGCTACATCTCAGCCAGGGCGCCGCCGTCACCAACTTCAGCCGTCGCCTACCCAATCCGGATGCCGGGGTCGCTGAACAGATTCTCAAGGATCCCTACCACTTCGACTTCCTCGGCCTCGGGGCGGAAGCCCACGAACGGGATATTGAGAATGCTCTCGTCCGGCACATCACGCGCTTCCTCCTCGAGCTGGGAGCGGGGTTCGCCTTTGTCGGGAGGCAGTTCCGTCTGGAAGTCGCGGGCGATGAGTTCTTCGTGGACCTGCTCTTCTACCACACGCGCCTGAAGTGCTACGTTGTCGTGGAACTCAAGGCGCAGGCCTTCAGACCCGAACACGCTGGACAACTGAACTTCTACCTCAGCGCTGTGGACGCCCAAGTCAAGGCTGCCGACGACGAGCCCACCATCGGGCTTCTCCTCTGCAAGACCAAGAACCGGCTGGTGGCTGAGTATGCCCTCTCCGGCATTGAGAAGCCCATTGGCGTGGCCGACTACCAGCTCGTCCGAGCCCTGCCCGAACCCCTCGATACCTGCCTCCCGTCCATTGAGGAACTGGAGAGTGAACTGTCGCGCGACCTACGGGATATGAAGATCCGACCAGAGTCGCCTCCTGCCGTATCGATAGATCTTTCAGACGGCTCCCCCGGGGTCTCAGCGGGAGGGGAGACTGACGAATCCCGAGGCCAATGACATCCGCTGTGCGGACATGATGGCGCGGCCCCGGCGCAAGAAGGGAATGCAGATGATTCGGACCGAATGGCTGTACTCGATCGTAGCGACGTGCCTGCTGGGCGGAAGCATCGTAGGAGCGCCGTTGACGTGGTACGTCTCCCCACAAGGGAACGATGCGTGGAGTGGAACACTGCCGGAAGCGAACGCCGCCCGTAAGGACGGGCCCGTCGCGACTCTGGAGGCGGGAATGGCCGCCAGTCGGAAGGTCGTTACCAAGGAGCCGCGTCGAATCGTTCTGGCCGAAGGACGTTTCTACCTGAAGGAGATGCTCGCTCTGGATGGCCGCGACGCGCAGTTGACCATCGAGGGCGCCGGGCAGGGCAAGACCATGGTCTACGGAGGGCGTCCGCTGACAGGATGGAAGAAAGACGGCGACCACCTTTGGTCCACCAAGCTCCCGGCGGATCGGCCGGACTGGTCCTTCCGAGTACTCGTGGTCAATGATGCTCTGCCGGATCGGGCTCGTTTCCCGGAGACCGGATACCTGGAACATGAGACGACGTTCCCCGTGCGCTGGATGAGCACGGCAGGCGGTGGTTGGGAGCGCAAACCCACCATGGCTGAATACACAACTATGGTCTACGCGAAAGGCGACCTGCCGACTGATCTCCGCATCGGGAACGCGGAGGTCACGGTGTGTCACATGTGGGATGAGTCAACGCTGCTGGTGGCCGGGCACGACCCAGCCACGCACACGCTGACGTTCGCTGACCGTGGCGCCCACCCGCCCGGTGCCTTCCGAGTCCAGAGATACGCCGTCTGGAACACACGTGAAGGGATGACGCACGCCGGACAATGGTACCTCGACAAGACTGCACGAAAGGTGTTCTACTGGCCTCGTGACGGCGAGGACATGACCACAGCCCGTGTGGTCGCCCCGACAACGGTGAAGATCCTCTCTCTGCAGGGCGTAAAGGGGTCCCGACCAACCGGCGCCTGCATCCGCGCTCTGACTCTCTCGGCAGGGGATGCCCCGATGAAGCGGGCCGGCTTCGGCGGCTCGTCCTGGCCCGGGACGATCCATGCCGACAACACGCCGCCCGGCGTCCGAATCGAGGATGTCGAGGTCACGAATGCGGGCGTATGGGGGGTGCGCGGAGGCGGAGTCCAGGTCATCAACTGTCATCTCCACCATCTCGGCGGCGGCGGGATCAAGTACTGGGGCCAGGCCCTGATTGAGGGCAACCATATCCACGACATCGGCTTGGTCAGCGCCAACTCCATCGGGATCAGCGGCGGCGGAACGAAAAGCGTCGTTCGCCGGAATGTCATCCACGACACCCCCTACTCCGGTATGTGCATCGGAGGCACGGAGACGCTCATCGAGGAGAATGAGATCTACCGCTGTATGCAGGTCCACCACGACGGCGCAGCCATCTACATGGGCGGCGGCAAGAAGTGCGTGATCCGCCGCAATCTCGCGCGGGACATGGTGCAGGTCGGCAGCGGCTACGGCGTCTCCGCATACTACCTCGACGAGAAATGCCGCGACTGTGTGGTCGCCGAGAACGTCGCAATCGATATCCCACACCCCGCGCAGAATCACATGACGCTGGACTGCGAACTCCGCGACAACGTCTTCATCTGCAAGGGGGACATGAAAATCGCCTTTTCCCGTTGTACGGGCCACAAGGTCACGGGAAATACCTTCCACGTCGAAGGCAAGCTGACCGTCCATGAACCCGACGCCATCACGGAATGGGAAGGAAACCTGATCTTCACCCGAAACGAGGAGGGAGGCACGGTCTCCGACGATGTCGCGCGCAGACCGTTCGTTCCTCGCGCGAAGCCGCGCTACCTCACTCCGAAGCGGCTCGAGTCCGCTCCGACCATCGACGGCAAGCTGGGGCAGTCCGAGTGGCCCAGCGGCGGGACGAGCCTGGGGCAACGCACCAGCCAGCGCAGTGTCCGGGGCGCTCCCACGAGTCTCAAGATTCTGACCGATGATGAGAATCTCTACATCCTCGCCAATGTGGTGACGATGTTCCCGGATCAGCGCAAGCTCGGGACCGAATGGGGCAAGGATGAAGGCATTGAGCTGGCTGTTGAAGTCCGGGACGGAGAAACGGACTCCCTGGCCGTTCTGCGTGGATTCACCGGCGGGGACCTGCAGGTGGCCAAGGTGAAGGGCAGCGACCCCGCCTCGACCGCGAAGCTCCTCGAAGAGATCTCATTTGCCGCAGGCGTGGAGAAGAAGCTGTGGCGCTCGGAATGGGCCATCCCGCTGGCGGCCGTGGGCGTGGGTCCGGGAAAGAAGACGCTTGTCTCCTTCAATCTGACCGTCTACCGCAGTGAAGACGACGTGTATGCGCAGTACGCGGGAACGTTGGGAGAAACGTGGGACATGAAACTGGCGGGGCGACTGATGCTGAACTGGGATCAGAGCGCAGCCAGGGGGCAGCCCGCGGTATCAGTACCGAATGTCCCAAAACCCCCGGCAGGCAACGACTGGCCCGGCAAGGCAATTCCCTTGGCTCAGACACCCGCGGGTGTCCCGCTTTCGGCAACACCATGCTCAGCTAACGTGGCCCGTTGCGGTAACGACCTGCTTGTTCGCGTTCGCGTACCGACCAAACAGGTGACCAAGGGCAGTTCCTGGCGGGCGGACGACGGCGCGGAGGTGTGCGTTCGCGGCAAGACAGCGCAGGACAAGGCAACCACCTGGGTAGTCCGTGGCTACGCCAATGGTGACTACGAGCTCAGTGACGAAGCCGGCACGCCCCGGGCGACCAACGCAGCCGTTCGGGCGAAAGTCAGCTTCAAGGCAGTTGTGAAACCGAACGAATGGATAGGTGAATGGCGTCTCCCGCTCAGTGCTATGGGCGTGAACACAAAAGGCGCGGTCCCCTTCAATCTGGGCGTGTTTCGCAGCTACGACCGGGAGTGGATCAACTGGATCGGCACGAAGGGACCGACCTGGAAGCTCGAGGAAGCCGGCACACTCAAACTGCGGTGAGTCACCAAAGCAGAATACTCGTGTCAGACGAGGAATCGATCCAGAATTACCTCGTCAACGCCTTCCATGAAGTGGTCCCGTTGACAGCCCACCGGGGTAAAGCCGTTCTTCAGGTAGAACACGAGTGCCCGACTGTTGTGGCCTGATACACACGTCGTCACCTTCCGCATCTTCTTCCGCCGCCAGAAGGTAACCATCCGTTTCATCAGCCGTGTGCCTACACCGTGACCAAAGTGGCTCGCTTTCACACCAATCACCGACAATGTGCCGAACCCAAACGGACTGGCGGAGCCACTCACGTAACCGACGATCTCACCTTCATCCTCAGCAACGTATACAGCACTTGTCGGCCCGCTCGGTTGGTACCTCGCAGGATCGCCGAGCGCCGCCAGAATGCGTTCCGCCGGCTTCCCCTCAAGAAAGCTGGTGAACGCCTCCAGGACGACATCCGCTACAGCCACGGCATCCTCAGCACGGAACGCCCGGATCACGATGTTCGTCTCGGGGGTCTGTTTGCTGCGTGTCATCGATCCTGTGTCCTCCCGATGGTGTGCGTATTTTACACAGCAACGCTTGCAGCGTCCCTGTGACACGGGCTCACGGCTGCAGCTGTACGGCCTGTCCGGTCTCGAGAGACTCAAGCAGTGCCAGCGCCAGGTCGGTGGCCAAAGCGCCGGCCTGTCCATCGGCGTTGCCCGGGGCACTTCCATCCAGGAAGCACGCTGCCAAGTGCTCAAGGGAAGAAACCCATCCTTTGTCCGGCACGAATGACCAGGCATCCGGATTCTCGTGCTTGTAGTCGGACACCTCAAACGGGGTGCTGATGGGCCGACGCACGGGAACAAGATCCATACCGTAGCGTTGCGCGTAGTCCGCATTGGCCTGCTCGAAGGCTTGGACTTTGTAGGCCTCGTAGAAGTCGAAGCCGAAGCGCTGGATCTCGTCCGCGTGTTCCCCCATGTACGGAGCGAACACGCGATCCTGCTCTCCCTTGATCCCACGAACGCGCATGTCCACGAAATCACTGACTGTGATCGCTGCCCAGTTGCCGAAGACTTCCAGGTATTCCTTCCACAGGCAAAGCGTCCCCATGGATCCACACATGAACGAGACCTGGGAGCCGTCCGGGAAGTCGAGAATGCAGCAGTTATTCAGGAAGCGATCTCCGGTCATAAAGACCCGTTTTGGGCGATCGTCCAGCAACCAGCAGGCGAGGTCAAGGATGTGGCAGCCTTCGTAGAGCATGCGAGGCTGATTGGCGTAGAAGCCCGTCTGTTTGCCCGGGTTGGGATACATCAATCGGTAGTTGACATACCAGGGCCGGGGCACCCCCTGAAACAGGCGCTTGGCATCGGCATAGGCTGGGGCAAATCTGCGGTTGAACCCGATCGCGAGGCGCCCGGGATTCCGCGCCTCGGCGGCCAGCACAGCCTCGCCCTCTGCCGCAGTCTCTGACATGGGCTTCTCGCAAAGTACCCACTTGCCGGCGTCCAGACTCTCGATGATGAAACGGGCGTGCAGGTCTTGCTTGGTGCCGACAACGATCACGTCGATTTTGGGGTCAGCAAGCAGCTTCCGGTAGTCAGTCGTCGTGTAGCCGATCTGCATGTTCCCGGCATGCGTCTTCAAGCGTCCCTCATCGATGTCCGCCACCCCGCGAAGCTCCATGACCTGGCTGTCCCGGACCGTCAGCAGATGGTGGGCACTGATGAATCCCCCCGCTCCAATGAACCCTACCCGGACCTTTCTCTCGGTTGTCGCCATGGTCTCGCTCTCCTCATCGGGCTCATGTCACGTGTCCCGAAACCTACAGCATCTGCCCAGCCTGGCCACATCGGGCACCCCTGAAGAGGCCGGAGTGACGGCGAGCGTGCTGGACATAACGGAAGTTCACGCGCAGCATGGCACCGGCAATCGCGTGGGCAGAAGTGGGGGAACTCCCCATCTCGGGAGTGTTGCGAGTCTTTTTCGCAACACTCCTCCTGCCGCTTCTACCCAAGTGTCTAGCGCAGCTCTTCGATGCGTCTGCAGTTGTCCATCTCGGCGATCTCCGGCACCAGCAGGGCTGCTACGGCGGCGGTCTGGTCGGTCTACTCTACAACGATCCGGAACTCCTCGACAAAGCCCTCAACGACGAGGCCGAGGGCTATTGGCAACAGCTTGACGAGGGCATCCTGCCCGGAGGCGTTTGGTACGAAGGCTCCTGGGGATACCACTTCTACACCATGTCTGCGCTAATCCCCCTTACGGAAGCCTGTCGCCACTGCGGCATTGATCTGTATGTCGACAAGCTCAAGAGCTTCTACGAGGCTCCGCTCCGTTCCGTGATGCCCGACATGCGCCTGCCCAACTTCAACGACGCCGGGCTCATCGACGTGACCAAATCGAGCGCGCGTTTCGAGCTCGCCGCCGCCCGGTGGGACGCCCCCGCCTTTCGCGCCATGCTCTCCTACACCAAACGCGCCACCCGTGAAGCCTTATTGTACGGCGTCGCCACCGCAACGCGCGAAAAGCGAGACGTGACGGCCAGGAGCGCGATCCATCCGGGGGCGGGTTACGCCGTCCTGGCCCAGGGGGAAGGCAAACAGGCTACCTGGCTGTGCCTCAAATACAGCCCCTCCGCCGGATACCACGACCACCCTGACCGGCTCGGCTTCATCCTCTATGCCCGCGGCCAAATCATCGCGCCGGACCCTGGAAGCCTCTCCTACGGCTTGGATCTGCAGCGAGACTGGTACAAAACAACCCTCTCCCACAGCACGCTTACAGTCGATGAAACATCGCAGGAACGACGCCCGGGGAAGTGTCTGGCGTTCGGCACCGAGGGCGGCGTGGACTATGCCATCCTGGAGGACGGAGAGGCCATCCCCGGAGTCCGTTTCATCCGCACCGCCGCGCTTGTCGATCAGGACCTCATTGTCTTTGTTGACCAAGTGGTCAGCGACCGCGGGCACCAACTGGACTTCTCATACCACCAATCCGGCACGTGGACGAACCTGCCCCCGGGCCGGCCGTGGACGCCACCCGATAGCCCCACCTACAAAACTCTCAGGGAGCCAACGATCCGGGACACCGGGAATGGGTTCACGGCCAGTACCCGCATCGACGAGCAGTGGGACGTGGCGTTCTCCTGCGCCGGGGGTGCCCCGACCGAAGTCGTCGCCGGCACGGGCCCCGGGATCGGTGGAGCGCACGTCCAGGTTCCCTGTCTCGTGCTCAGGCGACAGACGAAGGCAACCACGCTGGGCTGGGCTATCGCCCTGGACGGACGGGCGCCCACATTCGAGTGGATCGATGACGGAAACAGCAGACCAAGGTGGCAGGCTGCGCACCTCCGGGTCACAGTACCTGGCCAAGCCTCTGCGACACTCAGAGTTGAGCCAGACCATGCCCTCAAACCATTCACCATTGAACGCTGAGGAAATGCCATTGGAAACAGGACCGATAGAACCGCGGCAGGCACCATGCAATGCTCTCTTCTCCCGCTCCCAGGGCACCATACTCGCAATCGCGTGGCTGTTGTGTATGGCCTCGACCAATGCCGTGGCGGCCGGGCCGTCCGCCGCAACGATCACCGGTATTCTGTCCCGCCGACAGGGAGTTCTGGTCTCGATCGGGGTCACCGACGCAGCCCTGCTCGCCAACCTGCATCGGGCGCACGGCTTCCTGATCCACGGGTTGGTCGCTGACGACACGGACGTGAGTGGGATGCGAGAGCAGTTGCATGCTCAGCACCTGTACGGGGCTGTTTCGTTGAGGAAGCTTGACGGACGGCAACTCCCCTATGCCGATGGCTTGGCAACCGTGGTCGTGGTGGACCGGCTTCCGCAACTCCACGCGTCTGGTCTGGCGCTGGCCGAGACGGTCCGCATTCTGAGCCCCTACGGAACACTCGTTATTCTCAACTCCAAGGCGACCCCCGCCACCGCGACGCTGCTGGACAATGCACGGGAAGCCGGCATGCTCCGGGGCCTGAGGACGGAACCGACCCCGGGGATTGCCGCGGCATACACGAAGCCATATCCCGAGGATATGGATGAGTGGACGCATCGCTACCACGACGCAGCAGCCACAGGAATGAGCGAAGACCGGAGCATCAAACCCGTGTCCAGGGTGCAATGGCTGGCGGGACCGGACAAGCCGATGCTGAACCGGACAGGATTCCAGCGGGGGAACTTCGGAGGAGTGACATCAGGCGGACGGCTCTACTACGTTTCCTGCCACGATCCATCCAATTTCGAGCTCACGGGGAGACAGATTTCGCAGCGCTGGCATATCACGGCCCGCGACGCTTTCAACGGAGCCCTCTTGTGGAGCAGAAATCTCCTGGACTACTACCCTGAGCTCCTGAAGACAGGCGTCTCTCTTACGCTTTCGGAAGAGGAAATCCGGAAGGCCTCTCTGAAGAAGGAGGGCCTCCCTGCGGCGGACCTGGGCGGTTCTCTGGTAGCGACGGCGGACCGTCTCTTCGGGAATCTCTTTGGTGTTCCCGTCGCCTTTTCCCCTCAAACAGGAGACCTGTTGAAGGTGTATTCGGCCGTCAGCGGGATCAAATCTAAACTGATCCATGCCCACGGCCTGCTCCTCACAACGACCACCACCGGCCTTGTCGCTCTGGATCCGGACAGCGGGGCCGTGATGTGGCGCCGGGAGATGGAAGTCAGCGGCCTGGACCGGCCATACAACTACACGGGGGTCCTGCTGGCAGGGAAGAACATCGTGGCTCTTGGGGCGATGCCGGGGGCGAAAAATCGCTCTCTCACAGCCTTTGAGCCGGCAACAGGGGAAATAGCTTGGCAGACTGATCTCGAGAAACAACGGAGGGAGGTCCAGGCGCTCCTCTGGTCCCGAAACGGGATCATCGTGATGAAATGGCGGACTCACCGGGGCGTGTACGTGTTCTCAGTAGACGACGGACGGATGCTCTGGGAGTACGCGCCACCGCTGACCAAAACCCTGAATGTAACCATGGCTTCAGGGCTTGTCTGGCTCTCTTTCCGGCCACCGAACGACACCCGCGAACTGGTCGCCGCCCTACGGGATCGGGACGCCTGGGACGGAATCACCGAAGGACTCGATCCACAGACAGGGGAAGTGAAGAAACGCTACACCGGGAAGAATGCCATGATGATCCCCTCCATCTGCAATTTCGCCAACGCCATATCCACACCGAACTACATCATCACGACGCGTCCTCTGACCTTCTTCGACGTGAAGACGGCAAAGCGGACCTTCTTTGACGGGGCCATGCACGGGTGTGGTTTCGGCGTCATTCCCGCGAACGGACTGGTCTACGCCCCAGCCAACGCATGCAGTTGCTTCCGGGCTGCCATCAAGAGCTACGGCGCCTGGTCCCACGATGACGGTTCCGCGGCTGGTCGACCTCAGGGCCTCCGGTTGCACAAGGGCCCTGCATACGGGTCTCCGCAGGGGGACACAGGCGATGGCAAGGGAAGCTCCTGGCCCCTCTTCCGCCATGACGCCCAACGCTCGTCCTCAACTGTCGCGAAGGCGGGCGGCAAGATACAGGAAAGGTGGACCTATGCGGCCTGGAACGGAGCTGAGACTCGGGAAGCGCTGCGGGCCGACTGGCGCATGAACTTGTACACCCAGGATGATCCGTTGACCGCGCCGGTCATTCAGAACGGAATCGCCGTGGTCGCTGCGATTCATGCCCACACCGTCCACGCTGTTGAGGTCAAGAGTGGGAAGCTGCTTTGGACGCACACGGTGAACTCCCGTATCCATACGGCCCCTTCCCTCTCGCGGGGGCGCTGCTTCGTGGGAAGCGCGGATGGGACGGTTTCGTGCCTCAATCTCGCAGATGGCGAGCTGGTCTGGGCATTCAGAGCCGCCCCCCGGGAACGCCTGGTGTCCGCGTTCGGGCAGGTTGAGTCCCCCTGGCCAATCCTGGGGGATATCGTGCCGGACGGGGATGCCATCTACTTCCTCGCCGGCAGGGGCGCGAGTACGGACGGCGGCATCTACTACTACCAACTGAACAGCACGACCGGCGAGGTGCTGGCGAAGACACGCCACAGTGACACGGAAGAGCTTTTCCGGTTTGATCTCCTGGTCAGTTCAGGCACCGCTGTGCATCCTGCCAATGACCGAAAGAAACTCCTGGCGTTCCCCGTCGGTGGAGGTGATGGTGCCCGAGCGAAGGCGGTCGTGCGCAACCCCGGTAAGTTCCTCATCAAAGACTATTTCTGGCGCTACCCCGGCATGTTTGGCTCAACAAACCGCTATGGAGGCGGACAGCGCGTTCTTGGCTACACGGCCCTCATGGCAACCCACAGCCTCTGGGCGAACCAGGTGGTTACCTACAGGCGGCACTCTTACACGGGTGATGACGGCAAATGGTATACGCGATTCGGTGCCAATGAGATCACGGCGTTTGTCGGCAGGAATCCGGTCAGCGCAAGCAAATTCAGCGCTTTGAAGAAGCCCGTCCGGACGTGGGGCAACAGGACCATGTATGGAGTCAGCGAAGGGTCGGGCAATGAGAAATGGAATCATGCGATTACTGACAAGAACCAACAGGTCGAAGCGCTCATCCAGACTCAGGACGTCGTGTTCGCTGCCGGCGCGAAGAACCGTTATGCTCGGAAAGAGGGGGGCTTTCTGCTGGCGCTCTCGGCCGATACGGGGAAGGAATTGCGTGCCGTTGAGCTCGACGCGCCGCCGGTCGCTGACGGCCTGGCTGCCGTGAACGGCGTGCTGCTGCTCGCCGATCAATCCGGGAAACTGATCTGCTTCCGGCAGGAGTGATCAAGGCTCCTTCCCGAGAAGTCGGTGGGGGCTTCCCGTGCCACCAATGCGATTAAGTTTCTCTGATTCCCGGATGCCCAAAGAGTCGCCGGGTGGCACCGCCTCCCACATTGTGTGCTCCCGTAACGTGACGGGGGCTGCTATGCCGCGACCGTCTTCCCGAGAAACTCAATCGCATCGTCCCGTGCCACCCCGGCCCAAGCGGGCTCGCCGGTCAGACGGCGCGATGCCGGTGTCGGGCAACGATCTCCTTCTGAAGGGCGCTGTCGAGACTGGTGAAGCGGGCCGAGTACCCACCTACACGGACGATCAGATGCGGGTAGTCCTGAGGCCGCTGCAAGGCGTCCTCAAGCTCAGCCACGCTTGTGGTGTTCCCCTGAAAGATCATTCCACCACCAGCGAAGAACGTGGTCAGAACGGCCTTCATTCGCTCGAAGGTGATCCACTCCGCGTCCATGTCCCACATCGTGGTGGCTCCACCGGACACGACGCTCAGATCGAGTGTCGCACACGAATTCATCGCTGCGGTGATGCCTTTGACCATCGCGGATCTTTGCGGCGTCATGCCATGCCCGATCATGTCACCGGCTCGGGATCCGTCCGCCCGGGCCCCGAGCACAGCGCTCGCTCCCGGGGTCCAGACGAAGTTGAAGACCATCGGTTTGAGCTGCCCGCTGAAGCGGGTTGTCTGCCGCGTGGCAATGGCGCAGACGCTGTGCATCACGCGGTCGCACATCGCGTCGGCGTGACGGTCTTCGACACCGTACTTGGGCAGGCCGCAAAGGCGGAGGCGCAATGCCTCACAACCTTCGAAGTCTGCGCGCAGCGCGGCAAGCAAGTCGCCCGCGGTGATAAAGCTCTCGTCAAAGACAGCCCGCTTTAGGGCATTCAGCGAGTCGGCCGCCGCCGTGATTCCGAGAGGAGCAAAGCCATACTCGTGGTATCGGGCCCCGGCATCCTGCTGATCGCGACCCCGGTCCAGGCAATCGTCAATCAGACTCGAAAGGAGAAACGTCGGGCGATACTTAGCGAAGCACTCGCTCTGAATATCGATGCCCCGCACCATCTGCCGATATTCGTAGTCGAGCTGTGCCTCGAAGGCCGTGTAGAACTCCTCAAAGGCGGGGAAGTCTGCCAGAGTCCTCCTGAGCGCCGTCCGCCGATCCCCTGTGCGCAAATCGCAACCGCCATTCAGGACGAGCTCGAGGGTCTTGGCAACATTGTGTGTGCGGGCAAAGTTGAGATCGCAGGCTTTGCCCTGCACGCTGACCTCCATACATCCCCCGGCCATGTAATCGGCCGCATCAGACATTGGCGTCCCCGCCTTCACAATGGCCGGAATACAGACATCGTCGTTGTACAACTGGGCACGATTCTGCCCATGCACCAGGTAGTTCACGCACAGATCCACGAAGCTCTCCGGGGTCTGCCGACTCAAGCGTGGGTAGACGACCGGATGGGTCTGGTTGAGGGCCGCAATCGAGTGAACCATCAGGTGCGACAGCTGGTTGACCGCGCAGGAACCATCCGGATTGGTTCCGCCCGGCACGATGGCCTCCACCCACCCGTCGCGTTTCCAGAGGCGTTCTTCGAAACGAATGAAAAGCTCGTCGATCAGGTCCTTGGCGGCCTGTCGTGAGATGAACCCATCCGCGAGGTCGCGCTCGAGATAAGGCCAGAGCAAGGCATCGACGCGGCCCGGGCTGTTCCCCCCGTGCGGGTTCTCGAACATGACTGCCAGATGCTGCATGTGGAAGCTTTGGACCGCTTCGTGGAACGATCTGGCCGGCAGCCGCGGGACGCGTGCGCAGATCGCGATGAGGCGCTTCAGTCGCTCCTTCTCAACCCCCGTTGCCTTGCCGGCAGCCGTGCGGAGGGCTTCAACATGCCTGGCGTTCCAGCGCAGGACAGCACGCCAGAGGACGAGGGCGCCGCGGTAGAGTCGTTTGGCCTTGACGTCACGACTCGCAGCCAAGCGCCGGCGAACGTCGGCCATGATCCCATCGATCCCGTCCCTGAGGACGCGATCCCAGCGCCAGCCGATGTGGGCGGGTGCACCCCCCGAAACGCCATAGGTATCGTCAAGCTGGGCGATCCGGGCACGGGCCTGCTGACCGGCGTCGAAGTGTGCGAACTCCGCGGCAGTTGTGTAGCCCCTCGGCGGCGATGCCCCCTGGTACAGGATCCCGACCAGTTCCTCCTCGGGAAACAGGTAGACGGGCTCATGCTCCAGAGCGAAGGCCATAGCGCGGGCGCGACGTTCCCAGAGCGGCCGGTTTGCGTAACGCCCGAGAAACGCGTCTTCGAGGTTGGCCGGACGCGGCGTTACATGGCTCTTATCAGCTCGGGTGCGACTGAACGTGTAGAAGCGGTCAATGCGTGGCGAGAGCGGCATGAAAGGCGAGGTCAGCGTTCGCGAATCACCCCTGCCGGCTGCGTTTGTCATCGAAGCTCCCGCGGCTTTGCTGCGCCCCATGGAAAATGGCTTTTCAGCGACTAGTGGCGTCGGGCGCGAATAGCGAGCCCACCCCCGGGCCAGTCTTCGATGAGGCTTCGTCCGGGACGTCAAAGGCGATGCCGAGCATCGTCGTTGGCGTGCCGGGCGCAGAATCGCGGAGAATGGTCCGCCCGTGCTTGTCCGCCATAGCCCAGCGGGCGACGGCGGAAGGGTTGCCAGGAAACAGAAAGGCCTCATTCGTCGAGTAATGGACGCCGAGCCAAGAAACAGTGCCCGGCCTACGGCTTGCCAATCCCTGGCGCGGAAGCATCCAGGCATCAGCAAGGGATGGGCCCGCTATTCGCGCCCGCCGCCACTGGAAGGAGGGTAGCCCTGGAAGACCGGACATGCAAGATCTCGATTCAGTCTGTACATCAGGCGGGTGTGGGGCAATAGGTCGAGTATTTCAGTCCCGGATTCGCGCCAAGGGTGCCTCCGGGGACCGCTACCGAGCTGCAGCCGCACACATACGTCTTTGGGTCCTGCCCGAGTTCGGCAGCGAGGTCGTCCCACATCTCACGAGTCTCCGTGCTCACGTAGAGCTTGACGTCCTTATCCCAACGCCTTACCTCGCGGATCATGTGCTGATAGATCATCTTGCGCGTCGCGTGCGGAAACGGCCCCGTCCGTACGCCCTGCATCTCGGGGGCTGCCTGCCGTGCCGCCTCCAGGCACTCCGGGTCGAGAAGGTCGACGGGCAGCGTAGCGGTCATGGACTCGAATGAGTTCCAGATGTAGAGGCAGAAGCCGATCGATTCGGGTCGACTCACGGTCACAGCCTGTTTGAGCAGGTCCGCGTACTCCTCCCGCCAATTCCGGACCGGGATGATGGGCTTGAGTTTGTAGCGCACGGGAATTCCCATGTCATTGCACTTCCGCCCTGCCTCAATCCGCTCCAGACCCGATGCTGATCCCGGCTCCATCTGCCGGGCGACTGTCTCGCAGGGCACACTCCAAACGCCGACAAGGCGGTCTTTGTGGGGCAGCTCGGCCAGCCATTCGACGTTGGCGCTGCCCGTGTGAAAGTGCCCGTATCGGTCGTCGAACTCGGAGAGCTTGCGTGAGAACAGGTCGTGCAACCCGTACTCAGGTTCGAGGGTGATCGGGTCTCCGCTGAGGATCATGCGGAACACCCGGTTCCAGGGGTAGGATTCGATGGCTGGTCCGACCACTTTCTCCATGTAGTCTTCCAGATTCAGGCCAATGGCCAGGAACTTGCCAGCCCGGCCCGACCCACAGTAGAGACAACCGTGGGAGCACCCTCTCACCGTGCCCACATTGTACGTGGGCCAACACACGCAGTTCTCGCGGCGGTCCCGTTCATGTGGGTGCTGATCAATCGCCGCGCCAAACTGTCCGTAGATGGCGTTGAGGATATCCAGCGATGTGCCCGGAGCACACTTGGACAGAAGCGGCCGCAGGTCCGTACCGTTGATATTGAAGTCGATGGTTGTGAAGATGATGGGGCGTGTGTAGGCCCCGATTTTACCGTCCGGCACCCGGGTCGGAGGCCAGAGCTCTGCGATCTCCGCAGCAACGGCGGAGAGATTCGATTCGGTGATCGTGATGACGTCGTCAGGACCGAGGTCCATGGCCCGAAGCATCCGTTCCATACGCTCCACACAGACAGCGTCGTCCAGAGCGCGGTCCAGAGCGTAGACTTTGAGGGGGCTCAACGCGTACATGATCAATCTCCTTGCCAACATGAGGAGCAACGGGCCAGAGAGCACGGCCCGGTTACGCTAACGTGGCGTGCGGCACTGTCCAGCCGGACGGCGCAGACGGACAGGGGTGCGAGTTTTGGATGGCACTGAGATAGGGACAATCGGGGCATGGCAGCCCCTCCCACGTTGGCTGCAACTGACCTCAATGTGGGAGGCGGTGCCATCCGGCGACCTCTTACTGGGTGCATTTCCCGACGCTCATCCCGGCGCCATTCGGGGCTAGTTGCGGCCGACGTCGTCTTGCACGACGGCTGATCCCGGATCCCGGTCCTTTCGGTCCCGCCGCATGAGTGTCGCGGTCCGCTTCCTACGCGGTCAGGTGAGAGTTCCCACGCCACCTGCAAGGGCTCTGAGCCCCGGGCACCATGGTTGGCGGACCCCGGGCAGAATGATACAGTGAGCACGACGAACACCACCGGGGAAAGGACGAGGAGAGCCGGACATGGGGTACGCCAGATAATGCAGAGGCGGTCACACAGACGATCCGGTGCCATCCCCGTCGCCCTTCGGCTGGGCTCCACGGCTCTGGTCTGTATCCTGACGTGGCATGCCTGCGCTCTGGAACCAGCCCATCCGTCTCTTCTGTTCTCCGACGCCGACATACCCCATCTGCGAGAGAAGGTGGAAAGCGGTTGGCAGAAGCAGGCGTTCGATGTCATGACGGAACGGGCCGAGGGCTTCCTCGATGTTCCTACCGATCCGTATCCGCTGCACATGCGGGGCACCAACGGGCCCGCGACGACGGGGCGTGCCCTTAACAACCGCGTGAGCACGTTGGCAATGACGGGTCTGCTGACCGGTAGTGCGCAATACCGTGAACATGCGGTGGACATGGTGATCGCTGCCGCGCACCAGAGTGATGTGGCGGATTTCGTCGAATGGAATGGACACCTTGCCGTCGGCGATGGCGCACATGCCTACGCCATGGCCTACGACTGGCTGTGGGCCGACATGACCGAGGACGAACGGTCTCTGGTGCGGGAAGAGATCACTGCGTTCGGCCAATGGATCTACGACTACTCCAGGAAAGGACGCGATTTCGGCCTCTTTACCCCGAACCGTCTCTCATGCAACCACAATGCGGTCGTTCACGCTGGTCTCGGGTTTTGTGCTCTCGTTCTGGGCGAGCACGGTGAGTGGCTCAAGCAGGCCGAGAAATACGTCAAGGGTTACCTTCAGTACGCACGAGACGAAACGGGCTACAACTACGAAGGCATCGGGTACTACGCATACGGCTCCTGGGCAGCGATCCCGTTCGGGGTGGCTCTGAAGCGCGCCGGCAAAGGGGATATTTTCCGAGAGATGGACACCCTTCGCCTCATTCCGCACTACGTTCTTCGCCAGATCCTGCCTTGGGGCAGTCACGTCGTGACCATGAACGACTCGCCCCCGCGTCTCGGCAGTTCCGGCGGCCTCATGTACCTTCTCTCCAGATACCAAGACCGCGTTGGGCTTTGGGGATGGTTGCGGCTCTACGGCGCGGAGGGCAGCGGCTCGTTCGGCGCTGACCCAAGAGGCTACCTCGGCGATGCGGCGTCGGTCCCATACACTCTCCTTTTCGCCGATCCCTCCCTCAAGCCGCTCCCCCCTCAGGAAGCCAACCTGCCGCTGCACGCATTCTTCGGGAGTGGGCGTGCTTCGTTCCGCAGTGGCTGGGGGGACCTCGACGCGTTGGCGACGTTCACATGCGGATTCGACCGGCATCGGGGGCACAACCACCGAGACGAGAACTCCTTCACGTTCTTCGCCAGAGGGGAGAGCTTTGCCATTGACCCAGGCTACGAGCCGCGGGGAACCCGAAGCCACAACAGCGTGCTCGTGGATGGCATGGGGCAAGCCAGCGACAAGGGAGAGTATGACGTCTACGGCCGGACCGAGAGAGTCCGGGAGTTTGGGACAGCATGGAGTATCGCTGGGGATGCCACCGATGCCTTCCCCGAACAAGCACGAGTATCAAGAGCGCGTCGCCAGTTCCTCTTCGTCAAAGCGGGAACACCTTACCTGGTGATCGCAGACGAACTCACAACCCCAACCGGGGGGGATGCTGAATACGCCTGGTTGCTCCACACGGCCCGAGGCAATACCATCCGAGTAGAACAAGAGCGAAACAGCGCGTTCATCGAGGGATCTCGGCGCAAAGCTATCTGCATGGTCCGGTTCATCTGCCCTCAGGAGGGACTGCAGATCACCGAGACCGATCTCGCGGGTGAGACGTTTGAGCGACGGGGAAGAACGTACCGCTATGATCGCTTTTTCAGGGAATTGCGGGCCGTGTACCGCACAGACAAAGCCCGCTTCATTGCGGTCCTCGCGGCGGCAGACAAGCAGGAAGACCTGCCGCGTGTCCGATGGGAAGGGAGTCCTTCCGATATGTACCTCGAGGTCCGTCCCTCCGCGGAACACACGGACCGCATCCACATCACATGTCAGTCGATCCAGTTTGAGCGCCACGTCAACGAATCCCCCGACCCACACTGAGCGAGGACTATCATGTGGAAATGGACCATCTCTCTTCTATTACTGGCCTGCAGTATCTGCAACGGATCTGTTCGGCATGTGGCACAGAAAGCCGAAGGAGCGGACGATGCGAACGCGGGCACCGAGGAAAAGCCCTGGCGCACTCTCGCCTACGCATGCACACAGCTGCAGCCCGGTGATGTGCTTTACGTCCATGCGGGACATTACCGCGAGTGTGCCCGAATCAGTTCGCCCGGACTTCCCGGTAGCCCGATCACGATCCAAGCCTTCGGCGACGATGCAGTGATCATCGATGGGGCGGACATTGTGCCAACGGCTAAATGGCAACCATCACCGGAGTTGAGCAACGTCTATGAGATCGATTGCCTCCGGGACCCGGGGCAGATATTCCTGGACGGGAAGCCGACCACCATGAAGCTGGACAAGCTCAAGGGAAAGCGCTGGGAAATCGGCGTTCTTGGCAACGATGATAGGGACCTGTGGCAGTTCGACCGCAAGCGCAGAAAGCTGCTCTTGAACGTCGGAGGAGACAACCCGGCCGAAGGACGAACAGTAGAGGTCCCAATCCGGGCGCATGGCGTTGTCCTGCGGGATCACTGCCGCGTCAGTGGTCTGCAAGTGACCCGCACAGCCAATGTGGGGATTGAGTGCAGCGCCGACTATGGCGTGGTCGAAGACTGCCTCGTAACCGCATGCACGATCGGCATCCGTGGCGCGGGTTGGCACAAGACGGGCAGCGTGTTCCGGCGTAACACGGTCATCGCCACACTCGACAACGGCATCTACCATCAAGACCGGGCCCGCGGGTGCCGGATCCTGGATAACCTCGTGATTGGGTGCACCTTGAATCCGTGGCATCAGGTCCGGTGGTCAGGGTCCATGAAGATCAACGGCGCCTATGACCTGGTGTACCAGAACAACGTTGTGCTCGACGCAGGAAACGCGAACACCCCAAGCGGCTGGGATGGCTGGGCTCTGTGGGGCGATTGCGTCGTCGGGCGCGTGTATTACGTGGGAAACACGACCGCGCGCAATGAACATGCAGGCATCTACATCGAAGCCGAGATGACGGACAGCCACGCCTTCTACAACACCTGCCAGAACAACACACGCGGCATCACCTGCCGAGCCAGTCAACGCGGCACCTATATGCACAATCTGGTCATCGGCGGTCACGCGGGCCTGTCCGTGTGGAACAGCAAGGGAGGCCTGCCCACGGTCAACCACGTGTTCGCCCATAACCTGGTGCGTGATGCTCTGATTCCACTGCATATCCAGCAGTCACCGCAGTTCATCGACCACAACGTCTACTGGCCCCGCCCTGACCACGACCTGGCCAGCATCGGAGCCCACAAGTGTCGGTCGCTGGACGATGTTCGTCGCGTGTCAGGCTATGAAAGCAACGGGGAAGTGGCAAACGAGGCCCCGGAAGACATGGGGCTGGGAACGATCACGTTTCGTGCCGCTGACCGGAAGAACTCGGATGAAGTGTTGATGATGATCGGTAACAACGGCTGCGAACTCCTCGACCCCGTTGACAACAGCGGGTTGCCCTACTTCTGGCGGCCGGGAACGGGGGATGGCGAGGAGCACATGTTCCGATTCTGGGCATACACCGGGATCAAACCCGCCCGGGAGGCGCACGGCGGCGTGATGTACTCCTACGCGTACCGCGGTTCCTGCGGTGGCGCCCTGGCCTCCGCCGCCTTTAAGGGACAGTCCGCCCGAACAGGCCGGCGCTGCCTTGAAGTGGACGGCCAGCGCCCCGAGAAGATCCCCGAGGAAGGACTGGGCTGGTGGTCGCCGTCGATTCCGGCCCGCCCGGGAGACACGATCCACATCGGGTTCTGGGCGCGAGGCAGTGAACTGGCGCCGGTCGCAGGCACGACGGGGTTGGCCGCCTTTGCCCGATTCACGTCTTACACCGGGCAGAACCAGCAGGATGTCCAGCTCTCCGTGCCGGACGAGACGCTCGTCGGTACGTTCGACTGGCGCGAGATCACGTCCGCAGTCACGGTGCCCGAGGATGTCCGCCGCGTCGCCCTCTTCTTCGGGCTGAAGCCGGCAACCGGGGCCATCTTTTTCGATGACTTCTCGATCAATGTCGACGGTGCAGAGGCAACCCGAATCCCCCCTCTCGACAAACCCGTAGGTGACGAGCGCATTGATGCTCAGACCACATTCCTGCGCGTCGGCCCCACGCTCCAGGTAGATGTCGACGTAAGCCGGATCCCGAACCGCCAGCCCGATGACAAGCTGCGTGTGCGGATCAAGCGCTTCTGGCAGCCGATCGACGCCAAAACCGTGCCCATCGAGGGGGCTGCGGGAACGGTGAGTGTTGAGTTCAGCACAGGAGCCTGGCCACCGGATCGCTACAAGCTCTATGTGGAGCTCTTGGACGCCAGGTCCCGGATCCGGACAAATCGGCGATTCCCACTCGTGGTTCCACGGCAGTCGCTGGACGCTGGAAAAGCCGCGGACCGCATATCACTGGCCGGCACCTGGAGGGGAGCCATGACCTTGGCCAAACCACAGGTGGAAGGGCTGGAAAACGTGTATCCTGATCCGGGAATCAGTGCGAAAGCCCAGGCACTGGTAAAGGAGGGTGGGGATGTCTCTGGCCTGCGTGAAGTCACCGTGCCGGGTACCATGCAGGACTGGGGCAAAGGGTGGGAGGGACTCAACGGCGAGGCCGTCTTCCGTCGGACCGTGACGATCCCCCCAAACTGGATCGGCAAAGACCTGGTCCTGTCCCTGGGGCCGATCGACGACTTCGATGTGACGTTCTTCAATGGAGTCCGGATCGGCGCCACTGACGACAAGACGCCGAGCTTCTACCGGCATCCTCGCCTGTATACGGTCCCGGCAGGGCTGCTCCGGCTCGGTGAGAGTGTGATCTGCGTCCGCGTGTTCGACCGTGGCTGGGGCGGCGGATTCATGGGCAAACCCGAACAGCTCTTTATACAGCCGAGAGAGTAGCTGTGCTGGAAATCACTCTTGTCAGCGGCAAGATGGAGGTATTGGCGGAAGAGGAGTTCCAGCGCAGAATGAGGAATTTCCTCGGGGCCGCTGCCGACGTCCCTCCGAGCCCGACGGCCCCGTAGCGCTCAGCAAAAAGCGATGATGGCGACCAGAAAAGGAAACGAGGATCTGACATCATGAGGTCCTACACTGAGGCACTCATGCCGCTTCTGGTGGTGAGCGGAGTCCTGATTCTCCTCGCTGCGCTGACTCGTTACTGGCGCGGGCTGCGAGTGCCTCCCGATCCGTGGGACGGTGAGCCTGATCAGGTCGGAGCGGCCCCAGAAGACACCCCGAGAATCGTCTGCAGCAGCTGCCTGGGAGAGAATGAGCCGGAAGCCGCGTTCTGTCTCGAATGCGGTAACCCCATCGGGGACACGTCAAGTATGGATCCACTCAAGCGCATCCAGGCTCAGGGGTGGATCTATCGACGAGCTGCTTCATCACCCTATAGGTTCCTGATCGTGGTCGGCATGTGGCTGATCTTCCTTCCCATGGCGATCGTGTCCTTCCCGATTGAGTTCTTGCACTCCCGTAAGCCGGGGGATCTGCCGGGGGCCATTTTCGATTGCCTGATATGGACAATTGTGGTCGCTGTCCTCTGCAAAGTTACCGCCAACTACATCCGTCGAAGGGCGGGCACCCACGCCGCCGAATCGCCGATCCCCAACGGCCCGTGAGAGGCCGCCAGTCGTTTGCGCGACCAATCTCGCTCACTCACGACACGAGGCCGTGAGGGTTTTCTCACGGCTTGAGTCAACGCTAGTCGTGTCTAACCTGGCCTATCCGCGAGACGTCCCGTCCCCAAATCAAGCTCGTGCCCGTTCCTCGCCATGCTTGTCGGATGCGGGGCCGTCCGCTATACTCCCGGCGCACCCGGCGACGCCGCGAACGCGCGGATAGGCGCAGAATCTCGCCGATGCCACGCGGCTTGAGCCCTGTCGAGACAGCACATTGCGCGGAAGTCGGCCCCGAGCCGCTGAGTACTCGGAAAGCTGGAAAGGGAAACACGATGCGATACGGACTGAACCTTCTCGTCCACACAGCTGCCTTTACCACGGCCGACGTTGACCTGGTTCAGAAGGCTGCCGATCTCGGTTATGACGGAGTGGAGATCCTGTTTGGCGATCTCAGCACTCTCGATGCGCCGGCGACCCGATCCGCGTTGGAGAGCACAGGCATGGGAATGACGGCCTGCTGTGTGATGCCGGAAGAGTGCAACCCCTGCAGTGAAGCCGCTGCCGTCCGCGAAGCCGCTGTTGAGCGCCTCAAAGCGATGATCGACATCACAGCTGAAATGGGTGGGGAAGCCATCGCCGGGCCGTTGTACTCACCCGTCCGCTATCTGACCGGAAAGCCGTGCAGCAATGACGAATGGAACCACTGCGTCGACGTGCTCAGAGCAGCGGCCTCTCATGCGGAATCGTCCGGCATCGACATGGCGATTGAGCCGTTGAACCGATTTGAGACCTACGTGATCAATACCGTGGCCGACGCCGTGCGGATGTGCCGTGAGGTCGGCAGCGATCGCCTGAAAGTGCAGCTCGACACATTCCATGCGAACATTGAGGAAAAGGACACTGCGGCCTCGATTCGAGCCGCCGGCAACTACATCGGGCATGTTCATGCGTCGGAGAGTGACCGGGGGGTGCCGGGGACCGGACAAGTCCGCTGGCCAGAGGTGTTCGCCGCCCTCCACGACATTGGTTACGACCGCTGGGTCACCATCGAGAGCTTCGCGACCGGGATCGTCGATCTGTGCGCCGCCGCGTGCATCTGGCGACCGATCTACGACTCCGCGGAGGGCCTCGCGCGCGACGGACTGGCCTTCCTTAAAGAATCTGCACGTCTGAACTGACAGCCGCGTTCGTTCCTTCCATTGACGGAACGTCACGTGTTCAGGGTCAGGATGTTCCTGCAGCTACGCCTGGGAATGTGTCATGTCAGATCCCCTCGAAGAAGCCGAACTCACTCCCGTTGACCGCCTGTTCACGTACCACATCTTCGGCGTTCCGGACCAGCACCGCCAACTGTGTGACGACGCGAGCGGTTACAGGCTCGAGATCGGTGGGGCGACGACGACGCCCGTGTCCCTGTCGCTCGACGCGATCAAAGGAGAGTTTGCCGCGGTGTCCGCAGCCATGGTGCTGCAATGCATGACCAACGTACACTGGGGCCGAGTCGAGTTCACCGGAGCACGCCTCCTGGACGTCCTCGAATCCGTCGGTATTCCCCCGGACGCGCACAAGATCGCGCTGCACGGAGCCGACGGGTTCAGCTCCGACCTGCACCTGACGGCCGTGCGCGAACAACCGGATGCCTTCCTGCTCGCCTATGCCATGAACGGCGTGCCCATTTCCCTCGACCACGGCTTCCCCATTCGCCTGACGGCTGACGGTCGCTACGGCTACAAGTGGCCGAAGTGGCTGACCCGTATCGAGTTGACCAACACCGACTTCAAAGGGCACTATGAGGGACGCCGTGGCTGGTCCGATGAGGCCCGGCGAGGACGCCCGGTCACGGGCTGAGGAGTATGCATGAATGACCATGAGAAAGTGCGATGTTGGTGGGCAGCGGCATTGGGCGCTCTGATGCTCGTCTGCCTCCCGAGTCCTGGCGGTTTGCTCCGGCTCGCCGGGGAAGCCGTCGTGCTCACTGGCAAGGTGGCGACCACAGCGGTCAAGACGACCGGTGCAGTTGTGATGACCACCGGTAAGATCACGGGGGCAACCGTGTCGTATTTCGCAGGGGAGAGAACCGTTGAGCTCGAACGTGAAGGCAATAGCTTCTACGTCAACGTGAAGATCAACCGGAAACGGAAGGTCCGACTGCTGCTGGATACCGGCGCAACCGACGTGCAGATCTCCCCGGCTCTGGCTCATAAACTTAAGCTGGACCTGCGAACAGCGGAACGGGTGCGTTGCACACTCGCGGACGGGTCAGTCACGACAGCACGTGTTGTGACGCTGAAAGAGGTCCGGCTCAGCCGATCTGTCAAGGCCCAGAATGTCCAGGCGCTGGTCTTGGAGGCGGACAGGAACAGCGGCAAAGGCGGCCTCCTCGGCATGTCATTCTTGAACCACTTCATCTTCCAGATCGACACGGAAGCCGGCAAGCTTCGCTTGCGGCACAGGGAGAATGAGTGAGTCAGGGAAACGTCTCCGGTGACCTGCTGGAATCCTGAAGCGGAGCGTAGGGTGCCCGGCGCAAGAGGATGTTCTGCTCCCAACAGCCCACGCCCCCCACTCCCCGGGAACCGCCCACGCCCCCTCCCTCACTTATTCAGATGGGGCAACGCCCATTTGGCCTTACCCGTTTGCAGCATCCGCGCAAAGTCTCCATGCGAATCGAGGATTTCTTGGGCGCTGTCGATGATCGCGAAGTTGGGAAGCTCCGCCTCTCCCATCTTGACCATGCCGGCCAGGAAGTTGAAGGGCACGTTCTTGAGATCGACGCCGTTCTCCTGCAGGACCTTCATTCCCTCAACGCATTGCTCCATCTTGGGCTTGTAATGACCGCTGCCGTTGTCGATCAGGGTGACCTTGCCGTTGGTCGCATCGATCGCCCCTGCGAACAAAACGGCTTCGCCCCCGGGCATCGAGGAGTGATGGAAGATCTGTCCCTCCAGTTTCTCAGGAAGCATGACCATGCAATAGCCCTGGCTATCGATGATAAACAGCTTGCCCGTGCACCCCAACGGCTCACCCCGCTCGAGCGTGGCCTTCTCTTTCCGCCGGTAGAGCTTGCCCTTGTGGAACACGATGTGGAAACGCCACCGATCGCCCTTCTCGATGTACTTGACGTGACTCAGGTCCCGTTCCAGCTCTTGCGCTCGCTTCTTCGCGAAGATGAAGAAGCTCTCTTCCCCGCTGGCCGCCCACTTGTCACGGACGCTCGCCCCCTGCAAGTTCTTGGGGTTTGAGCCACCGAGGTTGGCTTCAAGCCAGTAGTGGCTGTCCAGCGCCTTTAGCGCCCCCCCTGAGTTGTTGCCAAGGACACCCAACTGCCGGAAATCTTCCCGCATCATCTTCCAGTTCAGCCGTGCGCGAGCCTTGCCAAAAGTCTGCATCTGCAGGGCGGAGACCAAGAGCCCCGTCTCCTTGGGCTTGGTCGCCAACTCGGTTGCGTACTTGGTGGCCTCCATCAAGAGAGTAACGACGCAGTAGTGACCATGCTTCTTGACTTTGGACTGCCCTTTGTTGACAGAGCTACCGAGGTAATCCTGGCAAGCGACGCATATCCCAAGCAGTTTCACGGCCAGCAAATCCTTGAAGCGTTGCTTGGCAGCGGGTGCTTCCTCCTCGAAGTCGATCGGAGCTTCGGCAAAGGCGTGGTACTCCTTCAGCGGCAGATCGAGAGGCTGGAGCCCTGCGCTAAACCGGGATGCTCGGGCAAGCGCCCAACTTCTTGTCTTCGTGACCTGAGTCCATTGCTGAACGGTCGGGATCCCGGTGAACACCTGGCTCTTCTTCGACGTGCCCTGCCTGAAAGGGAATGGATTCATATCTGGCGGATCTCCCGTTGCAGAGACATGCTGAGGAAGGCCCCCCCGCCGCCGCTGGGGCAGCCCCGGAGGACAGAAAACGGGGGGAATGAGAACAAGATAGAACGCAATAGACTGGGAGGCAAGGAGGGCCAGAACTGAGCTTCAGGATGGAAGCAGACAGACCTCAGCCCAATGCCTCGAACGCCTGCTTGAAGACCTGCTCTCCCGGAATCAGAGGAACGTCACCACGATCAATCTCGTCACACCGTCGGTTGATCTCGGCGAGCCACTCCGCGGGGATGGGAAAGTCAGGCTCGACGTCAAGACTCTCAAGGAGCCGTTCGGCCAGGGAAGCCCTGGCGGGGTGTGGGAGATGCAGTGCAGCGTCCAGTACTTGTGTGGCTTCGGCAATCATGTCTGGAATATCGTTCGGTCCCGTCGATGCGTCAAGATCCAGCGGCCGATCAGCAACTCAACCGAACGGTGCCCTGAGCGGCCCTATTCTCCGATTCCTGCCTCGCTGGTCTTGGACAGCTGAAATGCAGGCCTCTCCATATCTCTGATCGATTCAGGAAGTCGTGCTCAAGGTCAGTGGCCATCTTTGGGGGAAACGGAGGAAAGAGAGCGAGGCGGCCACTTGCGTCGGGTTATGGGGAGGAGGGGGGGGGAGGGAGTAACGCAAGCAGCCGCCCGGCCCATGTCACTCCTTCAGCAGTTGGCGTGCCAGGCTCTTGTGACCTTCCAGAATTCGTCGGCTGCCCGGGGCATAGCATCGTGCAGTTGCTCCGTTCGCAGCTCAAGGGGGCACGTGGTGCAGGGTCAGTCACCACGTAGAGGGAATGTGACAGACGACACCAGTTGGCGAACAAGCGTCACAGTGGTGGCCAATAGAGTCAGCTTTGCGAAATCGCGGCTGACCGGATCACCATCGCTGCACCGAGTTCTACCCGCGCACGGCATCCGTGCCTGGGCGTCCTTCCTCCCTGATGGACGTCTGAGTCTCCTCGCCTACCACGTTCGAGATCAACCGGAACTCCCCCACTTCTTCCCGCTCAGGGACACCGACTTTGCTGCGAAGATGAGACCTGGCAATGTCACCCGAAACGCCTCATCCCCGCCCCCGACGGTCCGGGGCTCAGCAGCTCCCCCAAATGTCCCAGTGGTGGCGGGCGCGAATAACAGGCCCACCCCTTGCTGACGCCTGGATGTGGAAGTGTTTCGGGCGCCCTGGTGCGTACAGACGTACGTACCAGGGAGGCCGGAATGCTGCCGCGCCAGAGATCGGTAAGCCGTAGGCCGGACACGATTTCTCGGGTGGGGCTTCACCATTTGACAAATGAGACCGTCCCTCGTTTCTCGGGCAACCCTAACGGGCGGACCATTCTCCGCGAGTCTACGCCCGGGCCGCCAACGACGATGCTCGGCATCGCCTTTTGCCATCCCGAACGAAGCCTCATCGAAGACTGGCCCGGGGGTGGGCTCGCTATTCGCGCTCGACGCCAATAGCCTGCCCACGTCAACCCCTTGGGCCAGTGGCGTGGGACGAAATAGAGCATCCACTGCATCCGGGCGTTGGCGATCGGTTCCTACTGGATGAACTTGCCCTCGTCGATTCCCATGGCTCTCAACAGACACCCTGTCTCGCCTGTGTGATGCGCCACATGCCGCAGTATCTTCATGACTCTGTCGAGCTTGCTGACGAAGTACTCAGGCTGCTGATCAGGCGACGCAAGGTCGCTGGTCTCAATGAAGGGCACCATCAGATCATCTCTGCAAGACTCCAGGTACAGAATGCACTCCGCTCTCCCGTGTACCGGGGTATTCCATTTCTCTCTGAATGACGCAGTCATGAAAGCGTTCTCGATGCTGTCGCCAATATGCATCGCGATTCTCCCAATTGATTCGTGCGAATCGCCTGCACTCAATCCGAAAGTCGAATCAGGGCACTTCTTCACCGACTCAATGAGTGTGGCGAAGACTTGGTTTGTTTGTCGCCCGACGGTCTTCGCTATCATCTCTGTTCCTTTCGGGATCGTGCCGTAAACTCAGCGTGGTACCAACGCGTGTCCCGATGGTCGATGTAACACGAGCGCCACGCACCGTCCTCTGGCCTGAAGAAAAAAGACCCCCTGAAGGGCTCACTGACATCAACATCCCCTTAGCGGTAGTTTACTGTGGATGCAGGAAGAGGGATCTGCAACCTTCTCTCATTCAAGTGGAAAGATCTACGCGTCGTTGTATTGCCCTCTTGTGGCATCGAAGCACGCGTAGGTGTA